>Ga0307507_10003949_pt1 | contig 27290 bp, 7 predicted proteins | sample 7_EM_MG_FD_207223 | JGI IMG/M metagenome (GOLD analysis project Ga0307507, IMG submission 207223) | Populus trichocarpa ectomycorrhiza microbial communities from riparian zone in the Pacific Northwest, United States - 7_EM | ecosystem: Host-associated > Plants > Roots > Unclassified | place...
GAGCTTTGAGGGAGCTTCGTAGAGAGCCTCTGGCAGAGCTTTGTGCAGAGCTTCGTAGAGAGCCTCTGGTAGAGCTTCGTGCAGAGGCTTTGGTAGAGCTTCGTACAGAGCCTATGGTAGAGCCTCTAACTCAGTCTACCAATCTATAATAATTCTAGCTTAAAGCTAGACTCTATAATTAATTTCCCTAGCTACTAAAGCTTTACTAGAGGCTCTGCACGGGGCTCTGCACGGGGCTCTGCACGGGCTCCGCACGGAGCTCTGCCAGAGGCTCTCTACGAAGCTCCCTTAAAGCTCTGCACGAAGCTCTGCTAAGACTCCGCATTGAGCTCTACCAAAGCTCCGCGTAGAGCTTTACCAAAGGCTCTGCTAGAAGCTCTACCAAAGGCTCTGCCAGAAGCTCTACCAAAGGCTCTGCCAGAAGTTCTACTTTCTCGGTAGCACCCCTTAAGAACGGTTACCTTAACTACCCCTAGACCCCTACTGGACCGTTACCAGACGGTTACTAGACGGTTACTTTTCGGTCTTAAAGAAGCTTCAAGCCAATTTTACTAGTAATTACGTACCTTTGGAAACCTGGCGCTGGGTTCTATTATAACCGTCCATTAAGGGGCTAAACGCGTATTTTTTTCCCGGAAAATCCGTAAAATATGGTATATTATCTCGTACGCCTAACCCCGTGCCCTATTTTATGTTAAGGCGTATTAGGTATTTCTAGGCACCAACTAAGCCGTATATAGAATTTTGCTAACTTTTCCGAGAAAGGGGCTTATCTTTAGTGGCAACGTTAAGATTTGGCCTAAGCGCGCGTAGCCTGGGCGGTCTAAGCCCGCTTGGACGTCGGACTGTTACTTTTCCGGTTTGAAGATTCACTTCTTATTCGGCTTATTATTAAGTTAAAGTAGCTTAGTTTTGTGCAAGGGCGTCTATAAAGGACTTCTATATCTCTGCTAATTGTTCTTAGAGTACGGATATAATGCTAGCGGCTATTATAGGGGCTTTAGGGTTATTTTATATTTCGGAGGGTAGTATATAAAGTTAACATAACGTAGTATTATAGAGTAAGTATAAGCGGTGATAATATATAGCGAAGTAGATATTATTAAGCTATATATATAAACTATGTAATAAAGTTAAGACGTTACATAAGGAAAAGAAAGTAGGAAATAGGGGAAAAAGGGTATATAACGTTCGCTTAGTTGCTAGGTTAATGGGTACTGTGCTACGTATAGGCAGGGTAGAGCTTAGGTGGCGGTTCTAGTAGAACTTAGCAGAATTTGGCAGTTAGAGGTCCTTAAAGTTGCCAGTTAGCAACTCCGACAGTAGAGACGGCAGATTGCGGCGGAATACGGCAGATTGCTGTCCGATTGCCGTCTTGTGGTTGGTCTCCGGTTGTTCAGTCGGTGGAAACAGGTGGACGTGTATAAGGTGTCACGGGGGTGTCCCGTAACAGTAAGTACCTATACAGACCCTCCGGACGTAAAGACACCGGTCGTAAACATAATAGAGAACCTATTATTACTGGCAGCGAGTACCTATAGAGACCCTCTAGTGCTAGCGCAGATTACCTTAACTTAGGGGGGAGGTAATTAAAACCCTAAAACTATTAAGTATACTGCAGCAGAGCTATATGCACTTTTAGTACAAGTATACCTACAAAACGCATGTCGGCCGCACCCTTCTCTTTACTGGCTCCTAGAAGTACACTACTATATAATAGTCGCCTTAACCTCCGTGGACCCTGGCCTACTAGATGTATATAAAAAGGAGATTAATATCTTCTCTAATAAACTAGTAAGTATACTACCTTAGAACTCTAAGTACAACTATGCAATCGACTTAGAAGAAGGTAAGACACTACCACAGATGCCTATCTATAACCTCTTATAGAAAGAGTTGTAGATCTTACAGAAGTACCTAGAGAGTGCTCTTAAGAAGGGCTGGATTAGGCCTAGTAAGTCGCCTACTAGAGCGCCTATCCTCTTCGTACTAAAAGCAGAAGGTATGATGCGGCTATGCGTTGACTATAGACGCCTAAATAAGATCATAATCAAAACCGGTACCCCCTACCGCTAGTTGGCGAACTCTTTAATAGGCTTAGCTATATAAAGATATTTATAAAGCTAGATCTTTATAATGCGTACTATAGGATTTATATTAAAAAGGGAGACGAATAGAAGACCGTATTTAAGACACGCTATGGTCACTTTAAGTACCTAGTAATGCCCTTCGGTCTTGCCAACGCCCCTATAACTTTTTAGAGCTATATTTAAAAGACTCTAGGGACCCTAGTAGATACCATCTACGTAGTTTACCTAGATAATATTCTTATCTACTTAAATAACGAGGTTAAGCACGTTAAGCACGTTAAGCAGGTACTGTAATAGCTCCGCGCTTAGGGCATATACGCCAAACTGTTAAAATGCATCTTTTACACTAAGAATGTTAAGTTTTTAGACTTTATCGTTATACCTAATAGTATTGTAATGGATCTTGCCCATGTAAAAGCTATTAAGAAATGGCCTAAGCCTAAGTCCTATAGGGACATCTAGGTCTTCCTTAGCTTCGCCAATTTCTATAGGCAATTTATCTGGAACTACTTAGATACCGCATACCCCCTACACGTATATCTTGTACGGGTATATTACAACCTAATGTTAGATAGGGAGAAGAAGAAGTAGAAGCATAAGAAAGGGCCTACTAAATGGTATTAACCCTGGTCCTGGCCTAATAACACTTAGTAGGTGTTTTATAAGCTACGCGCTGCGTTTATATAGGCTCCTCTACTTTGCTACTTTAACCCTAATTTACCCCTAATGGTGATTACTAACGCTTCTAATTACGCCTATAGCGGTATACTTCTGCAGCCTTTTAGGCAGGGAGATTAACTCTACTGGTACCTGATTGCTTATTATAGTTAAAAGCTTACTAGCCTAGAAGTGCGGTATAATACGTATGATAAGAAACTACTCGCTATAGTGCAATGCTTTAAGATGTGGCGCCACTACCTTAAATACGCCGCACATGTGACGCGCGTGCTCTGCGATTATAATAATCTTAGGTACTTTATAACCACAAAGAGCTTATCTACTTGCTAGGCCTAGTATACTGAGGAACTAGCTAAGTTTAATTTTAAGATTAAATATAAGCTAGGTAAAGCAAATCCCGCTAATATACTATCCTGGCGCCTGGATTATGCTAAGGGCTTTAAAGATGGCAGCAAGAGGATAGTTCTTAATGCTATACTACCTACATTGCAGCAAAAGTTGCGGGTTATAGGCCTTGTGGGCGGCCCTGGTGCTACTACACTAAACTAGTAAGTAGCGTGCGTGCAGCATGCGAGTGACCCTTGTGAATATGGCGCCGGCGGACTAGGGTGTCTTACTATTCTCTCTAAAACCTCCTTAACTGGCCTGATGGCGTTTGACCCTAGGGAAGATCCCTTAGCCTAGGCGACGGTCCCCCGCGACGACCTGGCGAGTTACCTATATATCATACGTTACTTCGCTGGCACCGACTTTGCGCAGAGTCTCGTGTTACGACAAGAGGTAGTAGTAGCTGCCTTAGCCAAAACGGTATTTATAGAATACCCCCCCAAGTTACTGGTTAATTTTATTCGCGAAGTATAAGAAAGGGACGCCTTTATACGCTCTATATATAATTAGTTAACCTAGAAATAGGTTCCTACTAGTAATAAGGACTACACCCTTAATAATTAAAGACTCCTAAGGTAAAATAATAAGATCTAGGTGCTAAATTATATACCACTATAACAGGAGATCCTTAAGCGGAATTATAATAATCCTATAGGTGGCTACTATGGATTTAACTATACCTACAAGGTAATTGCGCGGAAGTACACTTAGGATGGCCTCACTAAAGATCTCTATAAATACCTGGATAATTATAATGCCTGCTAACGCTATAAATCGCGCCGTTATAAACCCTATAGCGAGCTGTAGCCTCTCTAGGTCCCTACCTAAGCCTAGTAATATTACTTACTTAACTTTATTACGGATCTCCCTAAGCCCAAGACTTCTAATAGCGTAGAGTATAACTCCGTCCTTATCCTTATAGACCATTTTATAAAGCTAGTACGCTACTATCTAGTATATAAGATAATTAATACTACGCAACTCACAGAACTCTTATTTAGAGTCTTTGCGTAAATAGGGCCTTTAGATAATATTATCTCTAATAGGGGTAGCATATTTACAAGCAAATACTAGAGCACTATATACTACCATCTACGCGTTTAACGTAAGCTTAGCACTACATTCCACCTATAGACAGATAGTTAGATGGAACATTAAAACAGGAGCTTAAGGTATACCTATATATATTCACGAACTAGAAACAGTCTGATTGGGCCTCCCTACTTAATAAAGCAGCCTTTACCTACAACTCTAAGGTCTATGCCATAACGAAGCGTTCCCCTATTAAGCTTGCCTACGGCTAGCTGCCAAACGTCCTAGATAGAGTCCTAGATAGCGTCCAAGACGCCCAGTAAGGTAGGGAGGGGTTTAAGTTAATAAATGTTAAACTTGTAGAGACGCACCTATAGCGCCTACGCCTTACACGTAAGGCAGCGGCAGTGTCAATAATATACGCCTAATAGCTTTAAGTAAAATACTATAATCGTCACCATCTGGCTAAGCATTTCGCTGTCGGTAAATAAGTTCTGCTTTCTTCTAAGAATATTCGCATAAAACGTCCCTATAAGAAGCTTAATAGCAAGTTTATAGGACTATTCTAAATCCTAAAGCGCGTAGGGCAGCAAGCATATAAGCTAGAGCTCCCACCTGCTATGGCACGGCTCCACCTAGTCTTTTATATCTCCTTACTAGAGCCTTATAAGTCACGCCTTAGGTTTTAACCCCCGGTAGTAAAAGAGCTTAAGAAAGGCAGCTAAGAAGTAGAAGCAATTGTCGCCTACTAGGATTATGCTAGACAACCGCAGTACCTTATTAAATGGCTAGAATAGCTAAATAAGTATAATAAATGGAAATACGAGATAGAACCTAAGAATTATTAACAACTGCTAGATAAGTACTGTAAGCGGAACACCCTAGCCTTATAGCCAAAGCGCAGGCGAAAAGTAAGCGCCGCTATTAAGATATAACCTATATAAAAGCGGAGCAGAGGACGTCCTAAGGGATTAAAGAACAAGCTAACGCTTGCAGTAAGAACTGCGGCATATATACGGGGTAAAACATAATTTATTAAGATCCTATATAAGCCACACTCTAATACAACCTAGCTATGCCGGCGACTTATAGGCGAGGCTACGGCGTACGCCAATAACAAAGCTTAATTTAGAAAGCACTCTTTATAGACCTAGTCCGTCACTCTATACCAGCTTAGTAGATTATTATATTAGAGAATAGGTCTACTTAACCAGGGTCTAAGACCTACTAGTAGCCCACTGGCAGTAACCTATACTAATAACTTATATACTATTCTACGTATATACTATGCAGATAACGCGCAAGGCTAAAGTATAGGTTAGCGGCGGATTTAATGGGTATATAGCCTTACTGTCTATAAATCTGGCTATATATAAGTAACCTATAACCTACCCGCGAAGTATATACAGCGCTATATCAGTATAGCGTAAGGCTAAAGCAGGGTTAGCGGTAGATTTAATAGGCATATAGCCTTACCGTCTATAAATCTGGCTGTATATAAATAACCTATAACCTACCCACAAGGTACTAGCAACCTGCCTACACAAGTAAGCTTTGGAATATTTCTGGTCTACTAAATTTAGGCGACAGTATTAAGCTCTACGGGCTCTACCCGTTAAATAGACCAATTAGGATTTTCTATGCCAGGTATGCAAAATTACTACTAGCTTAGTTAAATGCGGGGGAGTCTTAGCAAGGCAAATCTAACCAATTAGATAACTTTAACCGCCGGTTAAAGTTCCTTAACATCTTCGTACCGCGCATGTATACCACCTATCCCTCTATGCGCAAAATTAAGACACTCTTTCCCCTCTAAATTTTTTCCTTATTAAGGTTTTTTATAGGGTTTTTTTAAGGCTTAAGTATATAAAGGATTGGGGACAATCCTTTTAAAGGGGGGGGCATTGTTAGGTAAAACCCAAGTAGATAGTTATATAGCCGCAAGGTATAGGCGACCCTGGGGCGACTTAGGAGTGACTTGCCTGTGAGGCATGTGCAGGGCACGTGCCTAGGGAAAACCCTTCCTACCTCGCATATAGACTCCTCCTTTTCCCTTAAGGATTCGTCTATATATACAATATACCCTATTGTTCCATCATTGAGCTCCCTATCTATATCCTTACCTTACACTTTAGGCTAAATATATTTAGAACTAGATTAGAACGTGTTTAGAATATATTAAAAATATATTAAAAACTTACCTTAATCTAATCTTACGGCTATATTTAACTTTCTTCTAGTATATAATCTTCTAATCTAAGGACACTGTCTTCTAAATTAAATTTAAACTTATTTTTATTATTACTAGAGAAATCCAGTGGCTAGTAATTATTAGATAGATCTATTTAAATTAGAATATATTCTAAACACGTTACAAACATATTATAACTAGTTACCTATAATAGTTGGTTCTGTTTTAGAGCCGAGAGGTAAGTTATATAGTGGGATAAGCGATTTGCGCTCGGTTGACCACGTAATCTTATATTTTCAGCTAAGGCTGCCCTATGCAGGGATTGTGCATTAGCGCTTATGGTAGACCCACCCTTTAGCGTGGCCTGACCGACTTGTAACCACATTAGTATCTCCACTATAGGAAAGTACGCTACTGACGTTGATAAAGTTGTCTTCTTAACTTACTTACTTTACGTTCACCAAGCTGAAGCCGCACGGAGAGCAGGGCTTGCCAAATCAACCGTAATAGATATTAAAAGTGCCGAAGCTGATATGCAAATTAGTTACGACGAGGAGGGGCTCAATCCACCTTTAATTTAAGAGCAAGTGGAGCAGATTAAGCGTAAAGAAGGCTCTGGAAGGCCTAGGAAGATCATAGATAGGGAGTCTATATGTCTCTAATAATAGCAATTACAAAGGAGTGGAATGCCCCTCACACAATAGAATGGACTGATCGCGCGTAGAGAGCTGAATGGGAGAGGTTTCCATAAGATAGAATACGTACTTTAGTCGTCAGGCAAGCAGCGATTAATAGCCTTATTATAGAGTTTGAAGGAGGGAATGAATTTTATGGATAATACTTCAGTTTTGGTGTGATTTACTATGGTGGGGGGTGTCACTTTGGTGGGGTAAATTCGCATGCGCGAAAATGGACGGATTTTTTCGCCCGTCGCCTTTGTATACCCCTAAGCTAGCCACCCACCCCACTTTTAAGGCTAAATAATACGAATTACACAATAATAAATAATTGTATTATATATAGCTATCTACTAGCTAGTTACCGCCATTTAGGACACGTACGTGCATTATATTCTATTAATTTGCACATACTGCACCTTGGTTTTGCACGTTGCCGTAGCCCAGCTACTACCTCTACTGCCCTCTCTGCTGCCCCTTTTTAGGCAGCAGATACATAAGAGGCCCCTTCTGCGCCTAATAGCACCCCTCCTCTAGCTATATAAGTGCGCTTCTATGCCCTCTTTCTTTTCTAGCGCTAGTTTTCTATCTATAGCTTCTTATTTTCGCTTGCAAGTAGCATAGCGCTTAATATTAATATTTTGTACCTCTTTATAAGCTAGCCAAGAGCTTATTCTGTTAGCCTTGGTAGGCTATATATATAGGGCTTAAGATAGTGCTTTAGCAAGGCTATTTACTGCTATAATTTAGCAATATTATATGGTGTTTCGGCTGCCTAAGATGCATTTAATAGTGGGTAGGGTGGTAGTATCTAATATTTAGCATATAGCTGTGCTAGCACGCGATTAGGGCTATATAGAATAAGGCTAGTAGCTGCAAATCCTGCCTATATATTACTTTAATATAGTGCTGTTTACTTGTCCTATATATATAGCGGCAGGAATTTATATTTATTAATATATTTAACGCCGCTAGCTATTATCTATTTAACGCCGCGTTTATAGGCCTACTTTAGCGCCGAGAAACAGCCCATATCTAGCGGCTGTAGTAAATATAATAAATGCGCCAGTATATAGAGGACGATTATCTAATAATCTATATAGAATTAATTAAATTTGGGGTTAATGTAGCTGCCGTGGCCGTCTAGTATAAGTAGCCGATGCGTGCTAACCGTGTAATTCTTTATATACTTATAGAACACCTTGGCGAGCTAGATAAGGCCTATCTTATTTATTATCCATTTATTCTCACTAATGCTAATTAACTAATTATATGGAATAACGTTATATTAAATAGCTTGGTATATTACGGTCTTAAAGATAATAAACAGTAGAATTATATCCCCTAACGCGTTAATGCACTTAATAATTATAACCTACTCTTAATTGCCTAGCTGTATTATTTAAGGCTAGCTAGCCCTATTAGTTCCTATAGCAACTCTTATAGTTATAATAACGTCCATCTAAAAGCCGGTTTTATTAAAATTCTAAATATCTTTATTAAGAATGCCGTATTAGATCTTTATATCTTAAATGCGCTTAAACTAGGCATAAATAAGTATATAGTCTTCGCACTTAGCACACTAATAGTTATGCTTACGATTAAACTGCGATTTTAGGCTATTATGGCGGTTGATATATTTCCATGCCTAATTCTTGCTAATAGGTTATATAGTAGCCAGCAACGCGTTCTAAGTAGCTAGAATAGCACCTATTTACCCTATAGTTGCAATCTAGGGCAGTATACCGCGTTAATTTATTAATAGAATCTACTATTTAAGAGCTTCTTCTTATACAGGTATAAGGAGTTGATTTTTGGGTATAGAATCGCGTTTTAATTTAATGCCTTTAACGCGTAGTTGGGTCGTGCTTTAGGGCATATTGTATGTAGTAGTAGCTGCTTGGAAACTTGGAATTTAGCCCTACTTGTCCGCCTAGATAGCTAGATTAATCCTACCCTCTTAAAAAAGGGCTTCTTATTCTTGTGGTATAGCTATTAAGGCAGTAGCTAAGTAACGCGCCGCGTTTTATGTGGGGTGGCTAGCTTCGGGATATAGCTAGCTTAGGGGTGGATTACGTTATCTCTAAGTTATTTACTAAAGATGTAGCATTCCCGTCTTTAATTTAATAACCTTTATTATTTTTAATGCTTTTTATTAGATCTTCCCAATTTAGTCATTATAATTGGCTTATAGTTACTATCCTCTTATTAGGTAAAATAATACTATTTTATTCTTATTGTGTGGAGAAGAAGTTAGTATATATTATAATCGCGGCTTTATTTAGTTGCTAACATTTTTTCTGCGCTAAGTATACGAAAGCAAATATGTAATTATCTTGCAATATTTAATCTATCTTTAATACTAAATATATACGTCTTGTTATTCTTTATAGGAGTCTAGTGTCCTACTAAATTTATTATAGGGTTTTATATTTAATCTAAAGCCTTTTATCTTAAGGGTACGCTTGCCTCAGCCCTTACTGATATATAGAAACTTCGTAATAATAGGGAGCGTATTTATGCTAAGGAGCGGTAAATGTTTAATGTTTAACTGGCTACTTACGCTTAGTTACTACGTCTTAAGAAGGGTTATAAAAAGGTTTAGTTAAAGAAGTGGAAGCTTATAGAATAGGGTCTCTATAAACTTAAGTGGAAGAAGGCTAGACCGGATCTATCTTAAGTAGAGAAGAAAATAACTCTAAATACCACAGTAGCTAATCCTCTTAGGTCCCCCTTAGGTAACTTAGCAAAGAATAGTAAGATTTCTACAGTTTTATTAACCTAGTTATTTATAGTAAACTTAGTAAGGAGAAGCTAATCTACCTAGTTATCTTAGGTAAAGCTTATAAAAGCGCGTAGATACTTATTTATTACTATATTAACAATCTTGGTTTAGCTATCTATTTTAGGGTACCATGCGGAACTAGGGCTTAGAGTTATCTTTAGGCGCTAGTTTAGGCGACGCTAGAAGTTAGAGATGAATAAAGAGCCTCTATTAGAGATAATAGTACTTAGGGCGCCGTATAACTTATGGACAGTATAGATAAATGCTTTAATAAGCCCCTTTATATCTAGGCCAGTAATAGAAAAAAAGTGTCTTATCTTTATTAGGCGGTTAATAACAACAAAGATATATTTATATATTTTGCTGTTATAAAGGCACTTAGGTAGGTTAACGACGTGGTTAATAGAGATACCAGTTTATAGGCGGGCTGTCACGGATTCCGGCCTAGCGGCCCTTTGTAGCGAACCTTGGCACCCTACAGTATATAGATCGCTCGTACCTACGCACCTCTTGCACCTTAGTGTAATATCCTGTCGTATACCTAGTTAATACTACGACGTTTACAGAGCCTCCTGACCTCGTTCTGTGACACGGACTAATAGTTCTAGTAGTTTTAGGAAGCTAGGTGGTACTAAGCATAGGGTCTTTATATAGAAGTAGAGAGCGCAGTCTTTTATAAAGGTGGCTATAAATTATAAAATGCCTAGCTACTAATAGGCTTAATTAAGGAGGTCTAGGTTTTTAACGCGGCCTAGGTAGCCTATAGAACCCAAACTATATATATAGTACATAACTTCTAGTTGGAGTTTAGATAAATTAGGGATAAATACTTAATTCCTATAGTAGATTAGGCCGTCAATAATTAAATAATTAAATTTGTTATAGTAGAGTAACTTCCTAATCTGCTTAGGCTAACGGTATACTTTACAGCCTTCCTATTCGCGTAGCGCAGCCAATATATCCATAGTAAGTTTATTCTCCTTATAAGCATTCTTAATAAGTTCCTTAAGGGTTTTTTCTCTTTAGCTTTGGGCCTATTGCTATAATAAAGCCTTTAACGCTCTAGTCTTAAGATTTACTTAATAGCTTATCTAGGATAGCGGGGTCGACTTTTTTTAATAGTAAGATAACGCGATCTTAGTGTTGCAGATATTTATTACTAGTATTAGTAGATATTACGCCTAGAAGGCGGCTAAGAGCGTCTAGAATTGTAGCTTTAGTGCTAGGCCTATAGGTAATAATAAAGTTAAACTAAGAGAGGAACTTAACCCAATAGACTTAGCGCTGGTTTAGTTATTTTATTATTATAAAGGTCTAGAGGTTCTTATAGTCCGTAATAATTTTAAATAGTTATTTAGTTTCTTGTAGTTTAAGGCGCTATTCTTTTAATGCTTTTATAATTACTAAGAGCTCCTTATTATATATTTTATAGTTATATTTAAAGGCAGAGTACTTAGCAGAGAAGAATACAACTGGCTTAAATTTGCCATTTTTGCCAGCTTAGTAAAGTACTTCTCCTAAAGCCCAGTTTAAGGCGTCTATCTCCACTATAGTCTTCTTTATATAGTTATAGTATACTAAGACCAGTGCTATTGTAAACGCTATTTTTAGGGTCTAAAATGCCTATGATTAATTAGGGCCCTATAACTAGCTAGTACTCTTCTTTAGTAGCCTAGTTATGGGTTTAATTACCCTAGAATAGCTTTAGATAAATCATTGGTAGAAGTTCGCAAAGCTAAAAAACTGTTATAGTTCCTTAACGAATTACGTTAGCTACTAGCGGTACTTAGCTTAGCGGTATTTAGCTTAGTGTAGTAATTGTAATTCTATAGGTTATAAGCAAACATATCTATCTAATTACTTTACCCTTTATAGTTAGTATCGCCGATCTTACAGCTAAGGGTAAGGACTAAGTCCTTTATCTTAGAGGAAATATTCTTCTTAAGCAAATCTACTTTTTATTTCTTAGTCTTATTTGCTTTAATTATTAACTTATTAAGCCCTGCTATCTAGGACTAGTAGTTATACTTACCCTAGCTTAGGGTATCCAACTTATTTTTAGCTGCTTATGTTGTATCTATAGTCTTATAGTGCTTTCTTATATATATAAGCATAGACTCTCGGTTAGAGAAGATCTATTTACTTAAGTCGTTCAGGTATATACGTAGCATATTAAGGCTATGCTTAACATAGTTATAAGCCTTATCTATTAGTATGTCTAATATATAGAGGACTTTGTCCATTAGGGTTTTAAAGCACTTTATATCCCTTTAAAAGACGCCTTAGACCTCTATTTCCTATATTTTAAATTTTTCTTACTTTTTAATTAGTGATCCCTTACCATTAAACAGGGTTAGATCTTTTGCTTTATGCTTTTTTCTATAGGGCTTGATTAAAAATGGGAACTAGTAGCTATATTCTTATTAGCAATAGTCTAGGTAAGCATAGTAATCTAAGAGCTTAGGCTTTATATGGTTTCTATTATGGAGTAGGCATAAACTAGAATACAATATACTAAATAAGGTAGTAATTAAGAAGGCTACGTATATGTAACTATGCGTAGTTAATATAAAGATATTAGATAAAGAAGAAGAGTCTTTGTATGCTAGGTATAAGGTATAAATAGGGGTTATAGGGGAACGTGCGTAGGTGTTATAGGACGAACGTAAGTATGGGTTAAGAATATTAAAACACATAGGTGTAATAAAGCCTTATGGGAAACACTATGGTGGACTTATTATTAGGCTAGGTTGTGTAGGTAAATAGAAAGTTAATAATGTAATAGGTATAAATAATAACTAGTAGAGTAGTTGCCTAATAGACTAACTCTAATTATACTCTAAGATTTACTATAAGGAAAGGAACTATCTAGGTAGGGACTGTAGGTCCTTAAATACATATCCGTACTCTTAAGAAATCCTTCTTATACATAAGGTATGCCATATACGGGTTATACGTGCGTTCCCTTCGTACTCCGTATACACTGTGTATAACACTATATAACCTTAGCTACTAGTCCTCATTATATAGTTCCACTAGTTCCATCCTAGACTATGCTTTTATTAACTAACTGGCTTCTTTTAACTCTTCTCCAAGTCGTTATAATATTATACTTAAAGCGTTTATAACACCATCTCCCTTCTCTTTATCTTTGTCCTTAAAGATTCCTAATATCTCTAAGTCGTCTACTAAAGGTATAATATCCGTTTAATTAATTTGGTTAATATCTTTACTTATTATACCTAAAGCTCCTTTTTCTTTATAAGCATAGCGCTATGCTTATACTATTGCTTCCATATTATCTTTTGGTAAGATAATGCTATCTCTATATTCTTATTATGCAAAAGAGGGGTTAGTTTACGTTGCGCTAGCAAGTCCTTTATCTTGGCAACCCTCTTTATATTTAGAGTGCACTAAAGTAAATATTTAGTTATCCTATAACGTTTACTTAATCTCTAACGCTAAATATACGCGTCCTATTACTCTTAATAGCCTTTAAGTTCCCTCACTAACTGCTACTAGGGTCTTAGGTTTAATCTACTACTATAAAACTTAATGGTGAGCTGACTTAAGCTCTGGCTAACTTAGAATGTTCCTATAATACAGAGTAGAGGGCCCTAGAGGCTTATATTACTGCTTCTACTTAGTTACTTTATCTTAAAAAGGTTTATAAGAAGGTGCGTTCTAAAGAGTAGAAACTTATAAATAAGGTCTTTAGGAACTTAGTAACAAAAGAACGGATTCTCCTCCTATAGAGAGGGAAATAACTCTAAATACCTTAGTAGCTGCTCCTCTTAGGTCCCCCTTAGGTAATTTATTCTTTAGTAATCCTTCTTTATTAATTCTGCCTAACCTCTTTTTTTTAATACTCCTATACCTTTCTTATAGCGTTCTTTAAGTTATCTAGTGGTTTCTAGGTAGTCTTACTATAGCCTATCCACTTTACTTTATACTACATTTTATTATTAATATCCTTGTAACTAATAATCTTTAAAACTTCCTATTTATCCTCTTTTTGTCCTCTATATGTATCTGCCTTATAGACTAGTAGCTTAATATTCCTATATGCTAGTTCTAGCATTATAATATACTATATAGGGTAGATCTTTATTTTCTCTAGTAAGTTAAGTCTGTATGTAACTTCTAAGATCTTTGCCTTAACTGTAAATAGTCCTAGTCTAACATAGTCCAATTTCTTACTTAATTATTAACTCTTGAAATTTTTATATAGTGGCCACACTTTATCCCCCTCCTTAAGATCTGGTCCCGTAAATCTCTTAGTATTATAGTACCTTTTTATCCTTACCTATACTAGCTTTGCTATTTCTTTAAGGTAATTATAAAGATTTATTAGAGTCTCCATTCTTTCTTTAGCTATGCTACTTATTTTCTTTCTTATTATAGTAATAATAACGTTCTTAGCTTATACCTATAGTTTGTCTTAAAAGGTAATATACCTATCCCTTCTTATAGTGTAGCATTATATATAAACTATATAACTCGTAATAACAATACCTAATTGTTTTATACGTGATTAATATAATGCCTTAAGTACTGCTCTAATATCTAGTTTAGTCTTTCCATCTATCTATCTATTTATAGGTAATACGCTATTAATATTGCTGCTTATACCCCTTATTTAGCTAAGAATACCTCCTAGAATGCTATTATAAATCTTAGATCTCTGTCTAATATAACCTTTATTAGTACTCTATGTCTTATAAATACTTCTTTAATATAGATTCTAGCTATATCCTCTGCTAATATTCCTTCTATGCATACTATAAAGTAGCCCTACTTAGTTAACTTATCTACTATTACTAAGATTGCGTTATAATCTTATCCGGTAATAGGATCTCTTAACTTTAGTAGCTTTATAATAAAGTTCCATGATATATCCTCCTATAGTCTCTCTAGTATCTTAATAGGTTATAGCTCTCTATACAGCTTATACCTTATTAGTTTATTTCTTTAACAATCTAGATATTCCTTTATAACTTATCTTGCTAGTCCCCAGATTCCTTAGATAATATACTTTTTTTAAAGTCTTAACACTAAGCCTATAGCTCCATTATATCCTTAAGTCATTCCCTTATAAAAGTTTTCTATAAATTCCTTTATGATTGTCCTTGGCATATATATAGCCTTTTAATGCTTATACTGCTCTAACTCTAAATCCTTGCCCTATACTTCTTAAATCCTTTATAACCATACACTCTTAGGTATCTTATAGGTCTTTTCTTCTCTTATTACTATAATCTTAAGATAATTATACCTAACCAATCCACCCTTATCTTTGTGTAGTATTGCCTCTAATAGCTTTTCTTTGTTCTATAACTCCGCCTTTCTACTAAGTGCGTCTACTCTTACATTCTTAGTACCCTTAGTATACTAAATTTTAAAATGGTATTCTGTAAGCATTTCGGCCTATCTAACTTATCTTTAGTTTAACTCCTTTGTTATTAGGAATTCTATTAGGTTTTTATAGTCCGTTTTAACTATAAATGGTTTCTCTATGCCTTGCAAAAATGCTCTTTATTCCTTAAATACTGTAACTATACCTAGCAACTATAAGGGCGCGAAGAGGCTTCGGGGAAGATTTAAAGGAATAATATAAATTCTATCTAAATCTAAGGGTATATAGCTCTTGTAGAGGATAAGACGTTACGTAAAGAAGAGAAAGGAATAACGAAAGAACCTTATAATTAAACAGTTAGGGGTTTTGGTGGTTAATACATACGCATATACACACGCGGTCTTTAACGGATTTTAGTAGAATTTAATTAAATTTAATTAAAATGTTAGAATTTATCTGTTAAGTGTTTTACTAAGACATTCCTACTGTAACTAGGCTAGTCCCATTATAGTACTACCCCTTTGGCCAAAGGTCCAAATAATTTAATTTTAGTCAAAACTTATTACTTATCGCGTTTTTATATATTTATATTAGTAGCGGTAGTAGTATAGCGTTCTGCTAGTTCTAATTATGAAACAACCCAATTAGGATTTTCTATGCCCGGTATAGAAAATCGCTATTAGTTTAGTTAAGGCAGTAAGCTAAACTAATATCTTCGCATTAGGTCTTAGCAAGGCAAATCTAATTAATTAGATAACTTTAACCGCCGGTTAAAGTTTCTTAATATCTTATATATTATATAACCACATTATAAGCGTTATAATGCATTTTAAGTTCTTTTTAATTTTAAGTTTCCTACTATTATGTTTTATATATTCATATTAAGTAGCAATTATTTACCTTTATATTATATCTATTTAGCTAGAGTAGGCCACAAAGGATAGTCCTTATAGAATTCTTTTACTAAGGGAGGCATGTCAGCCTTAATCTAGTTATAGGTTTCCTAGGTTTATGTTTTATATCCTTTCCACTTAATAAGAAGTTTAAATTGTTTAGATTATATTTTCTATTGCATACTATTAATTAAGTTAATAAAGTATAAACTGTTGCCGTTATTAACAATTATAGAAAGTAGCAGTGGAATTTTATAAGTTATAGAATTATCTCTTAAAGGTTATAGCAAGCTGTTACGGGACACCTCCGTAACACCTTATATATATCTACCTGTGTCCACCTATTTCCACTAACGCAGCAAGAAGAGACTAACCGCGAGATAACAATCTAATGGCAATCTGCTGGCAATCTACAGCAATTTACCGCATTCTGCCATATTCTGCCAAGTCTACTAAATCCTGCCAAGTTCTGCTAGGACCGCTACTTAAATCCTATTCTACTCTATATATATATTAACTAAGCAACCAAACTAATAATATATACCCTTTCTTCCTATTTCCTTACCTTCTCTCTTTACGCAACGTCTTAATCTTATTATATAGTTTATATACATAGCTTAATAATATCTACTTCGCTATATATTATCACCACTTATACTTACTCTGTAACACTATATTGCGTTAAAACCTTAAAAAACCTATACTCTACCCTACCCTATTTAAAATACAGAATAACCTTAAAGCCTCTATAACAACTACTAACATTATATCCACACTCTAGGAACAATTGGCAGATATATAAAAGTCCTTTATAGACGCCCTCGTACAAAACTAAGCTGCTATAGCTTAATAGTAAGCTAAATAAGAATCACGGTACTAGAAAATAATTAAGGCCCTCTAAGAAGAAATCCGCACCCTTAAGACGCCTACGTAAAGCCCTTAAGACCAATTACTATTACTAGAAGCTAATACGCAGAACATGAGCCCTAAACCAGCAATAGTTATCCCACCAGTAGAACCAACTACTACGTTATAACAATCTAAAAAACTATTAGACCCTTTAGTATTTACTAGCAAATAATAAAAGCTTTAGTTATTCTTAAGCCGGCTTAAGAATAAGCTAACTAGTAATGCTAACTGTTACCTAACTAAAGCCAACTGACTCTACTACGCCCTAAGTTAACTAGGAGGAGACGCAGCTAACCTTATTAAACCTCTCTAGCTAAACTTAGTACAAAGCCTAATTATACTTCTTAAAGCTATATATAGTAGCCTAAACCGCCAAGCTACTGCTTAAAGGAAGATAAACCACATAACTTAAAAAAAGAAAGGTTTCCCAGTATACTTCTCTAAATTTAATTCTTATATAAAGGAAACAGGCTAGAACAACTCCGCACTAATTAATAGCCTTATTAAATCTCTAAGCCCTAAACTAAAACTCTCCCTAATTAGTATAGACCTACTAGGAGCCCTTAACGCCTGCATAACCGTTATTAATAAACAGTACAATAATATACTATGCCTAACACTAAAGTCCACTCCTTAATACAATACAATAACCCTATAAATGTTTACTAAGTTATTATCCTAGCCCAAGTACCCTAACGCCATAGATATTAACACTGGGACCCTAGGATACGCCCCACTGAAGTCCTTTAAATAAGAACAACGCACTAAGCTAAGCCTCTGCTTTAAATATAGAAGTAGCTCCTACCTCTCTAATTACTGCTCCGCCCCCTTCTAAAAAGATCTATAAATAGTTAACGCTAGCAGCCATTTACTGCACTAATCTTCTAGCCACTAACCCCAATCTTTATCTGGCTCCAACTCTATATCTAGTAAGCACCACTTATAAAGACAAAGTTATAACCAATGTTCTATAGAAACCCCTTCCCACTTACTACTAAAAGGTATGTTCTATAGAAACCCCTTCCCACTTACTACTAAAAGGTATGTCCTAGAGTTAAGTTGCTTTTTTGGACAGCTATATTACAGGATCTTGTTAAATATATTAGATATAGCAAACCCTAACTCTTAGGATTGTAGTATAACTATTAACTACTATCTTTAGTAGAAAGGTTAATAGGCTAATACTTAAGTCCTAATTAATACAAGAGCTAGTAGTATAGGATTTATTAATAAGATCTTTATATAAGATAATGGGTTTACCCTAATACCCCTTAACCGGCATATTAACATATTTAGATTTAATGGCAAACATACTGTCTTAGGCCGTATTACTTATATAGCGGCCCTAAGACTCTAATACCTAAACTATAAAGAATTAATTAAGCTCTTTATAACTATCCTAGGTTACCTAGTAATCCTTAGACAGCCCTAGATAAAGCTATATAAGGTAACTATTAATTAGAACAACCTTAAGCTTCTATTTACCGCCTCCTATTATAAGTAGAAGCGCCTTATAACTTACTGCTTAGACCCTAAACTAAAATCTAAAAAATCTACCAGGATCCACCAACCTAAGAATTCTACCAAATTCTACTAAATTCCACTAATATAAGATTTCTACTGACGTCCACTAAGAACCTAAAAATAATATATAACCACATAAACCGACTTTAACTACTACACCCTAAACCAAGCAGAAGCTTAAGCTTAATATATAAAAGTACTAGAAGAACTGGTATTCTACTATAAAAAGAATACTTAAAGAACCTAAACTTAAATCTAATACTAACTCTATACCTAACACTAAACCTAAACCCAAATAAGAAACCATATAAGAAACTAAGGACAATTTAAGCTTACTTAATACCTTAGATATATATATAATTAGAGCTACCCTATTAGCATAACTTGCTAGAAAACCTAAATATACAATTTTTGCCGTTATAATGACCGATATTAAAAAGGCCCTAGTACTAAAGAAGCATACTAATCCTGCCATAAAAGTACTAGTATACCACTATAAGCACCTAGAGGTATTCTTATAAAAAAAGTTAATAAGTTAGTAGAGCACTAACTATATAACTATAAGATTATACTTAAAGGAGGAAAATAGCTAGGATTTGGACCACTATATAAAATGTCCTAAAACGAACTCTAAGTGCTGTGGAAGTACTTGGACGAACACCTTAGTAAAGGATTTATTAAAGCAAGCTCTTTGCCTATAGCTGTACCTATAATCTTTATTAAGAAACCTAGTGGCGGTTTGCGCTTTTATATAGACTACTAAGCTCTTAACGCTATTACTATTAAGAATTGGTACCCGCTCCCATTAATTTAAGAGATATTAAATTAATTAAGTAAGGCTCGCTACTATATAAAACTTGACCTTATCTACATATTTAACTGCCTTTGTATTATAAAAGGAGATAAATAGCTTACCGCATTCCATACTAGATATAAACTATTTAAATACTTAGTAACGCCATTTAGCCTTACAAATGCCCTAAGTTTATTCTAACACTTTGTAAATAATACCCTATAACCTTACCTAGACGTTTTCTATACTACTTATATTAATAACATCCTAGTATATAGCAATAACCTAACTAAATATAAGAAACACGTTAACCTTATCCTAGAAGCCCTATATGGAGCTAGCCTATAATTAGATATAGATAAATGTAAGTTCTATAAAACGGAAGTCCTATACCTTAGACTTATTATTTCTATAAATAATATATAAATAGACCTAAAGAAGATTAAAGTAATTGTAAACTGGTAAGAACTTAAGAATATTAAGGATATAAGAGCCTTTATAGGATTTACTAACTTCTACTAATAGTTTATTAACAACTTCTCCGCCCTAGTTTTATCCCTTATAGCTCTAACCTAAAAGGATAAAGCCTTTATCTTTAACAAGGAATATAAGAAGGCCTTTACTTACCTAAAAGTTATATTTACTACCGCACTTATACTTTAATACTTTAACCTAAACTAAAAGAGTGTTATAGAAGCTGACTTATCTAACTATATTACTAAAGGCATTCTGTCCTAGTATAACAAGGAAGGAGTACTATACCCTATAATATACTTCTTAAAATAACTAAGTCTAGCCAAATATAACTACGAGATCTACAATAAGGAATTATTAGCCATTATTAGATATTTTAAACAATAGCAACCCAAACTGGAAGGCGCCAGATTTCTAATTAAGGTCCTTAGCGACTATAAGAATCTATAGTACTTTATAACTATAAAACAGCTAAGTTATTGCTAGGCCCGCTAGTTAGAATATCTGTCTTATTTCTAATTCTTAATTATATACCGCCTAGGCGTTTAAGGTTAGAAACCTAATGCCCTAACCTAATATTTATAAAACATATCAGCATAAAAAAAAGTATATGCCTACCGTAATTAAACCCTACTTTACCCTAAGCTATTTAACCCTCCTATTAAAGACGTTATAATATATGTCCTTAAAATAACTAATTAATTAATTAAATTGATAATAGTTGATAAATACCTAAATAATGAGTTTATCTAAGAGACATTTAAGCTAATTTAAGATGGCGTTAGATGCTCTAAAAAGATCTCTCTAAGTAAATATAAAGCTTATAGAGACCGCTTGTACTACTAGAACTGCCTAGTTATACCTAACTATAATAAGCTTAAGCTTAAGCTTCTTAAACACATATATAACCTACTAGTAGCCGGCTACCTAGGCCATAGAAAAACCCTAGAACTACTTTAACAGAAGTACTACTAGCTAAATATGCATAATATAATACAAAGGTATATCTTTAGCTGCCATACCTGCTAATAAGCCAAAGCTTTATATAAGACGTATAACGGCTTTCTAAAGCCACTGCCTATTCCAGACTAAAGATGGAAGGACATCTTAATTAACTTTATTGTTGAGCTCCCTATAAGTAAAGGCTGCATAAATATTATAGTGGTTGTAGACTAACTATCCAAGATAAAACACTTAATTGCCTACCTTAATATGTCAGCGTCTACTATTGCCCAACTGTTTCTAGACCACATATAGAAACTCCATGGACTCCCTAAAATAATCATCTCTAATAAAGGTAGCTAGTTTATCTCTATATTTTAGAAAGAACTAACTACTTAACTCCGTATTAAAGCACTATTGTCTATAGCATACTACCTAGAAACAGACAGTTAAATAGAACGTGTAAATGCTATAACAGAATAGTATATTTGGATATATACGTTATATTTATAGGACAACTGGATAGACTGGCTTGCGTTTACTAAGTTTACTGTAAATAACTCCGTCTTGGAAACTATAAAGGTCTCTCCATTTCTGGCCAACTATGGCCAGCACCCGTAAATAGGGTTTAAACCCTTTAGTAATATTTCTTACCTAGCTTGTTACGCCTTATAAGTTATAGAGGCAAATAAATTTATAAAGAAGATGGAAGAACTATAAGAGTTTCTTACTAATAAAATAATATAGGCCCAATCTATCTACAAAGCTACAGTAAATAAAAATTAAACCCTAGCACTGGCCTACTAAATTAGTAACTTTGTCTAGCTAAATATAAGAAACCTAAATATAAAATAACCTACTAAGAAATTTAATTAGAAGAACGCTGGCCCTTATAAAGTCTAAAAGGTTATCTCTCCCTATGCCTACCAACTAAAGCTCCCTAATATGGTTAAAATCCACCCTATATTCTATACGTCAGTCCTTTACCCTACCGCCCCTATATTAGATGCCCTACCTAAATAGATTTAGGACCCTCCCCTATTAGTTAAAGTGGATAGTAAGGATAAGTACTTTATTAAAAGAGTTAATAATATTAAATATGACAAACGAAAACGTAAATATATATACCTTATAAAATAGAGAGGCTTTACTAAGCCTATATAGGAACCCATTATCTCTATAGGACTTATATAAGCCGCAGAAGACTTTTACAAACTCTACCTAGAGCTACCACAGCCCTATCTTGCGGAAGCTTAAGTTTAAGGGGGGGGTACTGTTATAGGACACCTCTATAACACCTTATATACGTCCACCTATGTCCACCTGTTTCCACTAACATAGCAAGAAGAGACTAACCATAAGATAACAATCTAATGGCAATCTGCCGGCAATCTACGGCAATTTACCATATTCTGCTATATTCTGCTAAGTCCACTAAATCCTGCTAAGTTCTGCTAGGACCGCTACTTAAATCCTATTCTACTTTGTGCATATATTAACCAAGCAACTAAACTAACGATATATACCCTTTCTTCCCGTTTCCTTACCTTCTCTCCTTACGTAACGTCTTAATCTCATTATATAGTTTATATACATAGCTTAATAATATCTACTTCGCTATATATTATTACCACTTATACTTACTCCGTAACACAAGCTTACATAAAACATTAGGTATATTTTTATCTTAGTTAGCAGTTTAAGCTTATAGGCATATAGGCTTAGTTTCTTCTTAATTTAATACGGACCTATAAACTTCTAATTAAGTTTCTTTAAGAGCCGTTAAGTCTTTAGGTTTCATATATTTAGGTAAACTATATTACCTTCCTTAAAGTCCCATACGGGAGCTCGTTCTTTATTTATATGCCATTCCTATAACGTTTAAGCATATATTAATTCACTTTATAATAGTTCCGTTAACTGCTTTATTTAATTAGTAAAGTTATATCTATTAATTAACTGGATCCGTTTAATTATAGGTTCTATTATATTAATTTTGGGTTATAGTTTAAATCTAAATTAAGGGTCTTGTCCGTAGGTCGCGTAGAATAGCGTTACGCCTATTAATACGTTTATTATATTATTCGCAGTGAACTTAGTTAAAGGTAGCTATTTTTCCCAGTCGTCTTATAGGTAGGAGTAGTATATTTATAGGTATTGTTCTATAATCGCGTTTACAATTTTAGTTTAACTATTTATCTCTAGATAAAACGCAGTTAAAAGTTATATTTAAATGCTTAATTGTTTATATAGAGCTTGCTAAAAGTCTAAAATAAACCAGCTTTTATAGTTAGATATTATTAAGTTAGAGAGTCTATATAGCTTAAAAATGTGCTTAATAAAACATTCAGCTACTAATATTACATTAATTAAGTTTATAGGGATTATATATCGCATTTTTATAAGATGGTCAACAACTATTATAATATTTATAAACCTATTACTGCTAGGCAAGTTAACTATAAAGTTAATTAAGATATCGCGCTATCTTTATATTAGAATTGGTAGTAGTTAAAGTACTCCTTACTTCTTTATATAAGAGGTCTTTCCACGTACATATATCCTATATACTTAAACATATTTTTATATATAGTTATGCATTATAGGCCAGTAGTAAGCCTATTAGACAATCTTATAAGTCTTCGCATAACTAGGATGCCCTACTATAGAGGAGTTATATATAAATTTAAGTATCTTAAATTATAAAGGTTTGGAATTCGGGACTACTATCTTCTATTAATGGTATAATTAATTATTTCAAATTTCGCATTTAGCAAGTATAATATTCTTATACTATTATTTTCCTATTTAAGTTGCTTTTATTACATCTATTATCTATATATTATTCTTATATTTGTATTCTATTAGCTTATTAATTTCTATTTCCTATTTATTAACTTCTAATTTATTTCTATTAAGTTCTATATCTAGGAATATAGAATATAGTTTTTTAAAACATTTAGGGGGCAATAAGATCCGTAATTAATTTATAATCCGTTTATCTAAAGCATTTACAGATAGGTCCTATAATTATTATATTAATATATTAGGCTTCTAATTAAGTTTGCCTAGTTAGTATATAATCTTAAAGTTAAATTATAAGAGGTATTTGGCCTAATAAATTTGGCGCTGTATTAGTTGCTTTATAGTTATAAAGTACTGTAGGTTCTTATAGTCCGTTAATATATATATTAGAAATAATAATCCTTTAAGCTTAGCACGCCATTATTTAAAGCATCTAACAATTGCAAGTAGTTCCTTATTATATATTTTATAGTTTAATTTAGTAGGGGCAAGTTTCCGGGAGAGAAAGGCTACTAGATATAGCTCGCCATTCTTATTATATTATAATAACACTCCCCCTAGCGCATAATTAGATAAGTCTATTTTAATAATATATTTAAGGTTAGGGTTAAAGTAAGTAAGAATTAGAGTAGTTGTAAAGCAACGTTTTAAGTTATTAAAAGCTTATTTGCATTTAGCAGTCCATTTAAATTTTATATTTGTTGGTTACACAAGGTGATATCACGTAGCTACGGTTCGTAGATAGTATGATGATTGTTGTTTTTTTCTTGATTCTTGAGGGAGAGCGAGGAGCTTAAGGCTCCTCGCCACGCTAGTGCCGCGGCGACACGTGACGGCAATATGCCTTATATGGTGACCACTTGCCTTTATTCCCAACACTGGCAACTCTTCTTTTGTGGTTGCTATCTATATATATATATACCGCTTAACTAGCGGAACAAAATCAATCCTCCTTACTTACTATTGCTATTGTAATATAAGTCTCGCTGTCCTAAAATTTGCCTCTTAGCACGTGGTGTTTTCTTGCTTATAAGTTATGGGTAGGTATCTTGTTGGTAGGGCCGCCAAGGCGCTAGTGGTAAGCGAGCCAATAGCGATTTTCCATCCCGGGGATGGAAAATCCTAATTGGCTGGGTTGAGTTAGGGTCTGCAGAATGTTATACTCCCCTCTCTAAAAAAGTCTTGGCAAGAGAATCTGACCAATTAGATAACTTTAACCGCCGGTTGAAGTTCCTAGACATCTCAAGACCTTACGTAACTAAGAAATTTCTAGGGACTCCCTTTTAACCCAACCTTTAACTCGTATATGTAGAGTATTTGTGTTAACAAACGTCTCTAGTGCCTTGTTTGGGTTTGCCTTTATTATTGCATCTGCTAGGTTATCTTGGCCATTAATCTATTAAATCTTAAAGAGTTTTTAACGCTTGTAGAATTACCGAAGTGCCATAACATTAATTATGAGGCGCTTCTCCTTTATGGTACTAAGCTTAACTAAATACTTACAGAGGGAATATAAGTTAGTGCATATAATTATAGGGATAATAGGAACTTTGAGTCAATCTATAATTATCTTTAGGGTAGTTTTAATTGTAATTGCCATATTAACTCCGCCAACTATTCTATATATCTCTGACACCAAAACACTTTAGGTAATATGCTTGCTCTTAGTTAAGCTCTAATAGATAAGATTACTATGGATTATAAAGTTATTCTCTCTAGTAAATTTATTTGTAATAATGATTTTATATCCTAACTAGGAGCTAAAATCTTTGTTATTTATAAATAATCCATTAATAAATATAAAGAGCTTAGCGGTAGGAAGATTAATAGGCACGTAGAGTAGTCCCTAATTAAGATAGTTTATTTGTCAGGAAAGACGTTTATTTAGGGCAAGAACGTTATCCTTAGTTGGTTTCTAGTGTTAGGTAGTAACAGAGAGATTAAACAAAGCCTTGGGTTAATAGATAGAAGCAACATAAGCTCTACAAGCGCGTTGCTCTATATATCCTTACTTTAGGGAATTAATGTTAATAACGTTAATTTTCTTACCTTAACCCTTCTGGCGCAAAGCAATAGAATCCTTATTTAGGGAGAGGATGCATCTATTAAAAAGTAATAGTGTTGTTAAATTAAGCTTTTCCTTTAGCTTTACTATAAGATTTACCTTTACTAGCTTATCCTCTTTAAGAGCTAAGAATTGGTTGTCTCCCAAGATAATTATATTATTAGTTTGCATACTGACAATTCCAAATGGGGTTCCCGTGGTTGTAATAAAAAGGTAGGGATTGAATATAGAAGTAGTTATTAAAAGCTTCTCTTTATAGTGCTTACTGTAGGTAGCCTACTAGTGAGTTCCTGCCTCTGCGATTCTATATAATGGCTTGAGCATAACCATGATCGTATCTTTAGGATACTGGTAGCGAATTTGCTCCGGAAGGTATGCCAGTATTAAGCGCTAAAGGGGCGTCTCTAATTGAGTGTAGGCTTAAATAATATCTTATAAATAAACCACTATTCTATTCTTTATTAAGGAGGGAGCTAGTGCAATAATAACTCGCTAACTAGCTTGTTAAATTATAGGAGATTGCGTAAGGATTACCTTCTTACCATTATTGTTGTAACCTTAGATGACAAGCCTTAATTTCTTAAATGGGGTATTAGTAGCTTTGCCCTTAATCTTATTAACCATTTTTAACTTAAAGATATAAACTCTATTAAACTCAGTAGGGTTATACTTCTTAAATTTAAAGACTCCTTTTATAATAAGACTATCAATCTCCTACTTATTAGATACTTAGAAAGGAGCTCCTAAAGTTATAATATAACCTTCCTTTTAGAGCTATTTTACGAGTTTAAAGTCAGCCTTCTCCTTAGCTATTATAAAGGCCATTAATAGCTCAACTCTATTCTTAATAGCGGCAACAAATTGCTCTTTGAAATTAATAAGATGTTAGCAATTTCGTAATCCCTTTAGGCAACCTCTACCGCGTCATAGTTGCGGCGTATCTACTATAATTATATTAGGATTATGGTCGCCTTCTAGAGCACGTTAATTATAGTTCTCTTTTAGGGCGTTTTTTATGGCATCCTATAAAGGCTTGGAACTGTTATCTTTGTAGTAAGGCTTAATAGCAGTTAAACGGAATTAAGTGGGTCCGTAAGGCATCTAAATAGTGCAAGTTTAACTATTAATTGTAATAAGTTAATATAGGCCTAACCACCCTCCCTTTTTACGCCATACGCGTACCTTAGACTGGAGTGGCAGATTAAGCGTAGTTAAGGTATTTAGGCCATTTCTTATTCCTAGTGCGTTGTTGACCTAGCGTATGGCCTAGAGACGTCGCACCTCCTTTATTGTCTTGCGAATAGCCTTAGCTCATTACACAACAGAAGGAGATGGTGGAGAATTGTTAGTTATTTAAGGGTAGGCGCCAAAGACTAGCAATATAGGTACGAGTCTATCCGGGCTAGCGGAATTATTAACGGCTTTAATAGCTATTTATAAGGTAAGTTCTTTGCTAGCATCCTCTAGTTTTAAAGAGATAATCTTATATATGCGGCGTAATAGCGTGTAATATCGCTCTATTTTTCTAATACTATTATGTGCCTTAATAGGGACTTCCTTAATCTTAATTGCTATTACCTTTATCTATTATTAAAACTCTATAGATAAGAAGTTCTTTTCTATATTATAGACGATTTAATTAGGGGGTCCTAGGTAGATATTAATCTAGTATAATTAAAGGGTATCCTA
>Ga0307507_10003950_pt1 | contig 27285 bp, 5 predicted proteins | sample 7_EM_MG_FD_207223 | JGI IMG/M metagenome (GOLD analysis project Ga0307507, IMG submission 207223) | Populus trichocarpa ectomycorrhiza microbial communities from riparian zone in the Pacific Northwest, United States - 7_EM | ecosystem: Host-associated > Plants > Roots > Unclassified | place...
CATGTTAAGAAATATATAGTTACCTTTTAAAGTTGCTAAGTAGGTTAACTGCGTGTTAAGGAACATACAGTTAGCTTTTAAAGTTGTTAAGTAGGTCAACTACGTATTATTTAACTTTTAAAGTTGCTAAGTAGGTTAATTGCGTGTTAGGAAATATATAGTTAGCTTTTAAAGTTATTAAGTTAGTTAATTGCATATTAAGTTAGTTAAATTGCGTGTTAAGTTGGTTAATTGCATATTAAGTTGGTCAAATTGCGTATTAAGTTAGTTAATTGCATATTAAGTTGGTTAAATTACGTATTAAGTTAGTTAATTATATGTTAAGTTAGTTAAATTGCGTGTTAAGTTAGCTAATTGCATGTTAAGTTGGTTAAATTGCGTGTCAAGTTGGTTAATTGCATGTCAAGTTGGTTAAATTGCGTGTCAAGTTGGTCAATTGCGTGTCAAGTTGGTTAATTGCGTGTCGAGTTAGTCAAATTGCATATTAATACTTGAATCTCATCCTGCGAATATTTTCCCAATATTACTTGGTTTTTAACGCTAAGTATACGCATCCTATTACTCCTAGGGTCCTAGGTTTAATCTACTACTATAAAGCTTAATAGTAAGCTAACTTAAGCTTTAGCTAATTTTAAATATTCTTATAATACAGAACAGAGGGCCCTAGAGGCTTATATTGCTATATTTACTTAACTGCTTTATCTTAAGAAGGTTTATAAGAAGGTTTATTTTAAGGAGTAGAAATTTATAAAATAAGGCCTTTAGGAACTTAGTACTAAAAATAGATTTTCTTCTAATAAAGAGGAAAATAACTCTAAGTACCTTAGCAAGTGTTTCTCTTAGGTCCCCCTTAAGTAACTTATTTTTTAGTAATCTTTCTTTATTAATACTGCCTAATCTCTTTTCTTCTAATGCTTTTATACCTTTTTTATAGTATTCTTTAAGTTATCTAATAGCTTCTTGGTAGTCTTATTATAGCCTATCTACTTTACCTTATACTATATTTTATTATTAACGTCCTTATAACTAATAATCCTTAAAACCTCCTATTTGTCCTTTTCTTATCCTCTATATATATCTACTTTATAAACTAGTAGCTTAACGTTTCTATATACTAGCTTTAGTATCGCGATATACTATATAAGGTAGATTTTTATTTTTTCTGATAAGTCTAATCTATATATAACTTCCAAAATCTTTACCTTAATTATAAATAGTCCTAGCTTAATATAGTCTAGCTTCCTATTTAGTTATTAGCTCTTAAAATTTTTATATAGTAGCTATACTTTATCTCCCTCTTTAAGATCTAGTCCCTTAAATCTCTTAGCATTATAATACCTTTCTATCTTTATCTATACTAGTTTAGCTATTTCTTTAAGGTAATTATAAAGATTTATTAAGTTCTCTATTCTTTTTTTAGCTATCCTACTTATTTTCTTTACTTGTTATAGTAACAATAACGTCCTTAGTTTATATCTATAGTTTGCCTTAAAAGGTAATATACCTATCCCTTCCTATAGTATAGCATTATATATAAACTATATAACTAGTAATAACAATACCTAATTATTCTGTGCATAATTAATATAATACCTTAGGTACTATTCTAATATTTAGTTTAGTCTTTCTATTTAACTATCTGTTTATAGGTAATATACTATTAATATTGCTGCTTAAACCCCTTATTCGGCTAAAAATACCTCCTAGAATACTACTATAAATCTTAGATCTCTATCCAATATAATTTTTATTAGTGCTCTATACCTTATAAACACTTCCTTAATATAGATTTTAGCTATATCCTCCACTAAAATTTCTTCTATATATGCTATAAAGTAGCCCTATTTGGTTAACTTGTCTACTATTACTAAGATTATATTATAATTTTATCTAGTAATAGGACTTTTAACTTTAGCAACTTTATAATAAAGTCCTATAATATAACCTCTCATAGTCTTTCTAGTATTTTAATAGATTATAGCCCTCCGTATAGCTTATGCTTTATTAATTTATTTCTTTAACAATCTAAATATTCCTTTATAACTTATCTTGCTATTCCCTAAATTCCTTAAATAATATACTCCTCTTAAAGTTTTAACACTAAGTGTAAGGGCGCGAAGAGGCTTTGGGGAATATTTGGAGGAACAATATAAATTCTATCTAAGTCTAAGGGTATATAGCTCTTGCAGAGTATAAGACGTTACGTAAAGAAGAGAAAGGAATAACGAAAGAATTATATAATTAAATATTTAGGGGCTTGGTGGTTAATGCGTGCGCACATATATATGCGGTCTTTAACGGTTTTTGGTAAAATTTAATTAATCTAGCAGAACTTGGCATAAGTTAATTAAGCTGGCAGAATTCGGCAGAATTTAGTTAAGGCTTTGGAATTTATCTATTAAGTGTTTTATTAAGACATTCCTATTGTAACTAGGCTAGTCCTATTATAGTACCCCCCCTTTGGCCAAAGGTTTAAAATAATTTAATTTAGTTAAGAATTCATAATTTTATCATGGGTTGTATTTTAGCGTTAGGTGGCATTCTTGGCAAGGCAAACCTAACTAATTAGACAACTTCGACCGGCGGTTAAAGTTCCTTAATATCTTGCGTGTTACGTAACCGTCTTACAAACGTTATAATACTTTTTAAGTTCTTTTTAAATTCAAGTTTCCTGCTATTGTATTTTATATCTTTATATTAGGTAGCAGTTGTTTACCTTTATATCGTGTCTATCCAGCTAGAGCAGGCCGCAAAGGATAGTCTTTATGAAATTCTTTTACTAGGGAAGGCGCGTCGGCCTTAACTTGGTTATAGGTTTCCTAGGTTTATATTTTATATCCTTCCCACTTAACAAGAAGTTTAAATTATTTAGATTATGTTTTCTATTGTATATTATTAATTAAGTTAACAAAGTAAGAACTATTACCGTTGTTAACAATTACGGGAGGTAGTAGCGGAATTTTGTAAGTTATAGGGTTATCTTTTAAAGGTTATAATAAGCTTATATAGAACATCGGGTGTATTTTTATCTTAGTTAGCAGTTTAAGCTTATAGGCCCATAAACTTCCAATTAAGTTTCTTTAAGGGCCGTTAAGTACGCAGGTTTTATATATTTAGGTAAACTATATTATCTTCCTTAAAGTCCCATACGGGAGCTCGTCCTTTATTTATATGCCATTCTTATACTGTTTAAGCGTATATTAATTCACTTTATAATAGTTCCGTTAACTGCTTTATTTAATTAGCGAAATTATACGCGTTAATTAACTGAATCCGTTTAATTATAGGTCCTGTTATATTAATTTTAGGTTATAGTTTAAATCTAAGTTAAGGGTCTTGTCTATAGGTCGCGTAAAACGGTATTACGCCTATTAATATATTTATTATATTATTCGCAGTAAACTTAGCTAAAGGCAGCCATTTTTCCTAGTTATCTTACAGGTAGGAGCAGTACATTTATAGGTATTATTCTATAATCGCGTTTGCAATTTTAGTTTAACCATCTATCCCTAGATAGAATGTAGTTAAGAGTTATATTTAAATGCTTAATTGTTTATATAAGGCTTGCTAGAAATCTAAGACAAACTAGCTTCTATAGTCGGATATTATTAAGTTAGAAAGTCTATATAGCTTAAAGACATGCTTAATAAAATATTCGGCTACTAATATTGCATTAATTAAGTCTATAGGAATTATATGTCGCATTTTTATAAGGCGGTTAACAACTACTATAATATTTATAAACCCATTACTACTAGGCAAGTCAACTACAAAGTTAATTAAGATGTTGTGCTATCTTTATATTGGAATTGGTAGCGGTTAAAGTACTCCTTATTTCTTTATATAAGAGGTCTTTCTACGCACGCACATCCTATATACTTAAACGTATTTTTGTATGTAGTCGTGCATTATAGGCCAGTAGTATACTTATTAAATAATCTTATAAGTCTTTGCATGGCCAGGATGCCCTACTATAGGGGAGTTGTATATGAATTTAAGTATCTTAAATTATAAAGGTTCGGAATTCGGAACTACCATCTTTTATTAATAGTACAATTAGTTATTTTAAATCTCGTATTTAGCAAGTGTAATATCCTTATGCTGTCATTTTCCTATTTAAATCGCTTTTATTATATCTATCATCTATATATTGTTCTTATATTTGTATTCCATTAGCTTATTAATTTCCATTTCCTATTTATTAACTTCTAATTTATTTTTATTAAGTTCCGTGTTTAGGAATATAGAATATAGTTTTTTAAAATATTTAGGGGGCGGTAAAATCTATAATTAATTAATAATTTGTTTATCTAAAGCGTTTATAGGTAGGTCCTGTAATTGTTATATTAATATATTAAGCTTTTAATTAAGTTTACCTAGTTAGTATATAATCTTAAAGTTAAATTATAAGAGGTATTTGGCTTAATGGATTTAGCGCTATGTTAATTACTTTATAGTTATAAAGTCCTGTAGGTTCTTATGGTCCGTTAACACGTATATTAGGAATAATAATCCTTTAAGTTTAGGATGCCATTATTTAAAGCATCTAATAATTGCAAGCAGTTCCTTATTATATATCTTATAGTTTAATTTAGTAGGGGTGAGTTTCCAGAAGAGAAAGGCTACTAGACGTAACTCGCCGTTCTTATTATATTATAACAACACTTCCTTAAGCGCATAATCGGATAAGTCTATTTTAATAATATATTTAAGGTTAGGGTTAAAATAAGTGAAAATTAGAGCAGTTATAAAGCGACGTTTTAAGTTTTTAAAAGCTTATTTGCATCTAGCGGTTTATTTAAATTTTATATTCTTCCTTATTAGGTTTACTAATGGCTAGGTAATTTCTAAGAAGTAGTTAATAAATTATTAATAGAAATTTACGAATCCTAAAAATCCTTAAATGTCTTATATATTACTAGGGCTTTCCTAGTTTATAATTATAGTAACTTTCTTAAGGTCTATTTTAATTCCGTTATAGGATATAATTAAGCCTAAGTATATAACCTTAGACGCGTGGAACTTGCATTTCTTAATATTATATTATAAGCCTATATCTTGTAGTCGTTTAAGGGCCATTCTAATGTGTTTTTAATATTTGGAAAGCAAGGATAAGTAAATTAAGATATTATTAATATACGCGGTAATAAATACATTAAGGAATTCACGAAGTGTATTGTTAATATATTGCTAAAATATACTGGGACTATTCTTTACGCTAAACGGCATTATTAGGTATTTAAAGAGTCCCTATTAAGTACAAAAAGCTATATACTTCTTATCTCCTTTACGTATACGGATTTTATTAAAGGCGGCGACTATATTAAGCTTTTTAAAGTACTATACCTTTACTAAACAGTTAAGCGTCTCTTAAATTAGGGGAATTGGATATTGGTTTTAGATTATAATTGCGTTTAGAGCTTAATAATTAATATAGAATCTTAGGCCTCCTCTTAGCTTTTTAATAAATAGTACGGGTAAGGTAAATAGAGATTAACTAGGGCGAATAAATCCTTTTTCTAAATGCTTGTTAAGGTATTGTTGTATTATAAGCAGTTCTTCTTATAATATACCGTATAGCAGACTAAACTTTGGTGTTATACTAGGCTTAAGTTCTATTTTAAAATTATACTTATTTTAGTATGGAGCTAGTTGGTCTATAAATTGTTTTTTAAACTCGTTAATTAAATTGTGGTACTCTTTAGGTATAAGAGGTTAAGGATTAATATACTATTTCGGTTCTAGTGCTTTCTTAATATCTTTTATGGTTATAGCAAAGATTTTGTGATCTTATCTTTTTGCTAATAAGATAAAGGGCGCGGTCTATATTATATGAATTTTAAGAGGTTTTAATATAAGATCTTTGCAGCCTTTACTATAATTAGCAGTTATGGCTTTATTATTTTAGTTTAAGGCTTATAGCAAGGGCAATTTATATTATATTAAATTTAAATAGTTGTGTATATATTTATAGGGCAAATGGTTTTTTAAGCAATAACTTCGGCAGTAGGTTATATGGAACTTCAGTATTTCTTTAACCTAGCTAATTAAAGGGTTGTGTTGTTTTAGCCATCTATGTCTAAGTATAACTTTGTATTGCTTTAAGGGTGTAATAAATAGGGAGATATGTTTAAGGCATTTACCTATTTGCATTTTTACTAGGGCGTAGTGCGTTATTTTGCTATATATTAAGGGTTTGCTATTAAAGCCTTATAGGCCTTAGGGCTTATTAAGTTTCTTTAAATTTAGGCGTTAAGTTTTCGCATAGTTTATATTAACGAAGCCTATGCTAGTAGCTCCGCTATCTATTAGGATTTATACCTCCTTCTATTTTTTAAGTATTTGAATTTCGCCAAGTATATTAAGGGAGTTGTGCTATGTATTAGCGCTAGAAGAGCCTAGATACTTATACTCTTCTACTTTTTATTTTAAGGCGCAACTTGGCCCTAGGACAATTTGTTTTCTAAGTTAACTAAAGGCGAGGTGCTTTGTGACGTCCAAGTATAATTTAAGGAGCGAGTATAACTTAAAGAATGGGTATAATTTGAGGATTGGGTATAACTTAAGAATCAGAAGGAACTACGGCAGACTTTTTTAAAAGGGTAAGTTTGGCAATGCTTTTAAATATATCCCTTTTTACCGTATCTAAAGCATTCTCTATTTATGGCTTAAGTTCTTTATTTGTTAGTTCCTAAGGGTGTATAGGATTGGGTAGCATTGAGGTCTATAGGGTTGTATATAGGGCTTTTAGGTCTTAGAGAAGGATTGCGCCCTAGAGTATATACCAGTTTTGTGGAGTTTTAAACGCGGGGTATAGTTAACTTTAGGGAATAAGTTTATTTGTTATATTAAAGGTCCTTGTTAATTTGTTAATATATTATAGCAAATTTGGACAGGTTTTTTGGCAGTTCTCTACCTACTAGCTAGGCTCTAATCTTATCTAAGATAGCTTATTAAAGGGCAGTAACTCTAGCGGCTTTATTCTAATCTAGTTTGCTAATAAGGCCTAAAAATTCCAAAAAGAAGCTAGTAAAGTCTTGGTTCCATTATTATAAGTTTTTAAGTTTAGTAATAGCTGTGTATTTGCGGCTAGTGTTATTATATGTTCGTTTTAGTAGAGAGATAAAGATTTTAAAATTAATAAAGGTGCTATTATGGAAGAATGGATCCATAGTACGTGCAGCGTCCTTACTTAAATGAGACATTTTATAGCTAACCTTACTAGCTTTAATAGGGTATTAGTTATAGTTTATTAAAAGTTTAAGACGGAGCTTGGTTATAAAGGGATATAGGTTATTTTAATTTCTATTAAACATTAGAGGATTAGGGAGCTTTTTAGATTTTATAGTAGGTATTAAATTTATTACAGCTATAGGTTGAGTTACTATTACTAGTTTAGAGTTTGTGTTTAAGGGGCCAGGTTTAGATACAGTTATTTCAATCTTATTTATAGGTGTTGTTGTTAGGGTCTTTAACATAAGTGCCTTAATATTACAAAGTTCTTTATAGAGTGTTTTTATTAATTGCTAGTATTAGGCTTCTAGTGCAGCCCGCTACTAAGCTAAGGCATCTATAAAGGACTATTGCATTATAGTTAACTATTCCCTAACTAGGGTTATAATACTTATAGTTATTAAAGCGGATTCGGGTTCGTTTGCTATTTTAATAGTAGTTGTTTTAACATAACGTAATATAAGGGCGCGAAGAGGCTTTAGGGAAGATTCAAAGGAACAATATAAATTCTATCTAAGTCTAAGGGTATATAGCTCTTGCAGAGTACAAGACGTTATATAAAGAAGAGAAAGAAATAACGAGAGAATTATATAATTAAATATTCAGGGGCTTGGTGGTCGATGCGTGCGTATATACGCACGCGGTCTTTGACGGTTTTTGGTAGAATTCAATTGATCTAGCAGAACTTGGCATAAGTCAATCAAGCTGGCAGAATTTGGCAGAATTTGGTTAAGGCTTTGGAATTTATCTGTTAAGTGTTTTACTAAGACATTCCTATTGTAACTGGGCTAGTCCCATTACACTAAGCATATAGCTCCATTATGTCCTTAAGTTATTCCTTTATAAAATTCTCTTATAAACTCTTCTATAACTATTTTTGGTATATATATAGCTTCTTAGTATTTATACTATTCTAACTCTAGATTCTTACTTTATACTTTTTAAATTCTTTATAACTATACACTCTTAGGTATTTTATAAGTCTGGCTTTCTTCTCTAGTTGCTATAACTTTAGGATAATTATATCTAATTAATCTATCTTTGTCTTTGCGTAATATAGCCCCTAATAGCTTTTCTTTATTTTATAGTTTTGCCTTTCTACTAAGTGTATCTACCTTTATATTTTTAGTACCTCTAGTATACTAGATTTTAAAGTAATATTTTATAAGCATTTCTACTTATTTAACTTATCTATAATTAAGTTCCTTTATTATTAGGAACCCCATTAGGTTCTTATAGTCTATTTTAACTATAAATAGTTTCTCTATACCCTATAAGAATTCTTTCTATTCCTTAAATACTGCGACTATTTCTAGTTATTCTTTATTATAAATATCGTAGTTTAACTCTAGCGGTATTATTTTTTGACTATAATACGCTACTAGATACTATATATCTTTATACTTCTATAGTATGGATACTCCTAATATAAAGTCTAATATATCTGTTTCTACAATCGTATTTAACTGTAGTTAGTAAATTTTAAGGATTAGATCTTAGGTAAACAGCTCCTTAAGTTTTTAAAATAGTTTCTTTTACTTACTGCCTTATATCTATAGTTCCTTCTTTTTTATAAGTCTAGTAAACAGCTTAATACTTTTTAACTACTATACTATAAACCTCCTATAGTAGTTGCAAAACCCTAAGAACAACCTTAACTGTATAACGTTCTCTAGTTCCTACTAACTTACTATAGCTTCCACCTTCTTTAGGTCCATATTAATCTTATCTAGCTTAATAATAAATTTAATAAAATTAGTCTTCCTAGTAAAGAACTCGCATTTTTTAATTACTACTAGTATCTTTTTGTATAGTCTCTTTAAGACCTACTTAATATATTCTCTGTATACTTCCTTGCTTATTAAGTAGATAATATTATTATTAAGGTGTTCTTCTAATATACTATTAATTCTTTTTTAAAATGTTACTAGTACATTTATAAGCCTAAACTGCATTACTAATAGCTTATATAGTCCTTCCTTTAACCTAAAGGCAGCCTTCTATTTATCTCCTTCCTTAATTCTAATTTAATAGTACGTCTATCTTAGATCTATTTTCGTAAAAATTTACACATTGCCTATCCTATCTTAGATTTTACTAATTAAAGGTAAAGGATATCTATCCTTTCTTATAATGCTGTTTAACTATTTATAGTCAATATATATTCTAAGTTTTCTATTCTTCTTTAGAATAAACAATACTAGATATCCTGCTAATAACTATAACAGTCTAATATATCCCTTTTATAAGTTCTTCTGGATAAACTCCTTAAGCGCTACTAACTTGGTGTCACGGGACACCCCCGTGACACCTTATATACGTCCACCTGTTTCCACCGACTGAACAACCGAAGACCGACCACGAGACGGCAATCTGACAGCAATCTGCCGTATTCCGCCGCAATCTGCCGTCTCTACTGTCGGAGTTGCTAACTGGCAACTTCAAGGACCTCTAACTGCCGAATTCTGCCAAGTTCTACCAGAACCGCCACCTAAGCTCTACCCTGCCCGTGCGTAGCACAGTACCCGTTAACCTAGCAACCAAGCGAACGTTATGTACCCTTTTTCCCCTGTTTCCTACTTTCCTTTCCTTACGCAACGTCTTGACTTCATCACACAGTTCATATACATAGCTTAATAATATCTACTTCGCTATATATTATCATCGCTTGTGCTCACTCCGTGACACTTGGTTTTAGTAAGCTTATAAATTAGAAAGAACCTTAAACTTATTCCTAGTTCTAATTCTATTTTATAGTCCCATACTATATACTTTAATAACTTTTTACTTTCTAGGCTCTATAGCTTTTTACCATACTTATAGTATCTCTTTAGTATATAACTTAAGCCTTGCTTAGTCTCTTTATATATTACTCTAACTTAGTACTATACTATCTTAGTTTATTATTACGTCTTACATTATTATATATCTATAATATTAACCTAACCTATAGCCAAATTAATCTTTAGATTGTACTTCTATAACTAAGGCATTCCTAATATTGCCTTATCCTTTCCTAAGAGTAGGATATTAAAAGACATCTTAATGCCTCTTTCTTTAATAGTTAACTAAATAGGTCCTATTTTAAGATTAATAATGCCTCCTTTATAGGCTATTAGATCTTCTAAAATTATTATTAATAGGTATAAGTGTTCTTTCTATCTATATGGTAACCCTATCCTTTTAACTAATACTAGTAATATATAGTTCTTTATTATTCCATTATCTACTAGCACCTTAAATTTCTAATCTCGCTAATTAACTCTTAAGTTTAGGTGTTATCCTATAATTCCTTTAAGGGTCTAAGGCTCTACTACTAGCTTACTTTAGTCCTATAAGTCTCTGATTTTCCTAACTATTAACTATCTAACCTTAACTATACTTGGTCCCTTTATAGCCAATACTTAGTTTGTTTTTTATCTTCAATATACCATAGATAGGTATTCTCTATATACTCTCACCACTATTATCCGTTTAGGCATTATTCTATAAGAAACCTTTTTAGTTAAAGTATTAAGTCTCCTAATTTTTAAACTTCTACTAAGTACTAACTATATATATACTTAGCATTCCTATACCGTTTCTTGTCTATTATCCAGTATATTCTTATTAGATACTTACGGTACTTATTCTTAGGTATTCTATATATATTATATATATTATATATATATATAATCCACGCTAATATATAATACGCCAGGTGCTTTAGGTTAACTCTCAGTTTATCTTTATCTTTAAGTTTAAACCTCTCCCACGTTAATCTAAACGTTACTATATTATTTGCTAGTACCAATATTTATATTATTTCCCTTTAGTCTACAGCCTATTCCTTTAGATTTTTTAACATTATAACTAACGCCCCTTTTATATAGCTTATCTACTTCTTAAATATCACTTAGTCTAGTATAACTTTTTTATCCAGCTATATATAAAAATCCTCCCATTTATTGTTTCCTCTTTACTAGTACCACTTCTAGTATAGCTTAGTAAGCGTATATAATTTATCTATAAGGAAGTATCTCTTTATTACTATATTATTATAACCTTTAGTATATCTCTCTGTAAACTAGGTTAAAATCCTTAAATCCTCTTCTTATTCTAGTTTATTTAACTACTTAGCTCTTAGCATTCCTACCCTTAGCCTATTTATAACTTTTTATATAGGTGCTCTGTCCCTTATATATCTTAATATAGCTAATCTATAGTCTAGCTTCTATTCTTGCTATAAGATAATTTATTATTTAAATTTATCTATACTTTCTTTTGGTTTTCTTTTTTTAAAAGAACCTTTAAAGTTTTCTTACTTCTTAATTACTATATTAACTTTTTAACCTTTAGGCTAAACACTATATTTACCTAGGGCTGCTATAGACCTTATTTATTCTTTAAAATCCTAGCTTCCTAAAAATCTTTATCTTAAGCTTATTTATTTATCTATAAACTAAGCTACTACCCTTTCCTATTGGTTTTTGTCTATTATAGGTTTTTAGGTATATTTTATCTCTTCTTAAGAATCTGAACTATCTCTTATCTCTTCTTAAAAATCTTAAGTCTATAGCCTTTTGCCTTTATTAAGTAGTAAGCTAGTACTAGCAGTTATATACTTGCTTAATTATCTTTAGATATTACTCCTTCCGTCTTATAAAATAATAGATACTATATCTAACGGTATTATAATACCTATTACTAAACCCCGTTTTATAGTAGTCTTAGTCTCTGCTTCTATTACATTACTAAGGTTTAAATGCCCCTAGCTAGCCTTCTTTTCCTTCTTGCTATTAATTAATAAGTACTCTAACTCTACTATTATTATTACTAATCTTTATCCGTATATTACTATAATATCTTAATCCAGCTTATAGAATTAATCTTATTCTTTATCTAACTCTCTAGTTCCTTTAAGTCCTCTTAACTCTAGCTCTTACGGCTAATAGCTTACGCTATACTTAACGTCCTTATAAATTTAGTATGCGTTATTATAATAAAACTTAAAATGTTTAATTAAGTATTCCTTAGTACCTTATAACCTCTTTATTACTAGCCCTAGTTCTCCTTACTCTATTCCTTTTACTATATAATTACTTTAACCACCTCTATAGTCTCTGGTATAATAACTTTATTTTCTATAATTTATATAAGCTCCTAATTTAAACTAATCTTTTTATTATAGAGTGCCTAAATGTTCTCTGTTAATAAAATCCCTGGTTTAGCCTTTGCACCTTAGTCCTATAATTACTTAATCCTTAACCTCTAGGTTTCTATAGTTTCTTATTCCACCTTTAGGATTCTTTAATACCGCTTAAGTCTACTAGCTCTAGCCCACTATTCTATAGTTTATAACTATATCTATTATTACGTACTCTACGACTTATATAACTATAAAACTCTATCTTGCCCTTTTTTAGCTTGTTCTCTTTAATAGATCCTATTATTAATTTTAATTAATTAATCTATTAACTCTTTTAAAGTTTCCATATCTTCTATTAGGATAATCGCGTCCTAGACTTTAGCCTTAAGTTCTTATTTATACTGTACTATAAGTACCTTATTATTCTACTTAACCTAAATTGCAAGTATCTAAAACTATATTATATACTTAATTACTAAAGTATATTATACTAGGTTCTAAAGCTTATTTTTTACTATAGTTGTTACTTTTAGGTCTTTAAATATCTATATAAGTCTTTCCATAAACCTGTTTTAGTTAGTAAATATAAACCATACTTCTTAGTTAGTAGTTATTATTCTATTAGTTTGGATTTTAGTAAAATAAAGTTTAAACCACTTAAGTGCTCTTCTGGTTAAGAATAATCCTATATACTCTACTTAGTCTATAAGTATTACCAACTTTGCTCCTTCCTATATAACCTTAAAGTGCATTTATATAAGGAATCCTTTAAGTTTTAACTTCTTTTCTAAGAATTGTTTAATTAAGGGTAACTTAACCTTAGCCACTCTAATTCCATTAATTCTTTCTTTAAGTATTTAATTGTTATCTATTAAGTAATTAACTATTTCCTATAACTAACCCACTATAATAAGCTGCAAATCCGTGTCTCTTATACTAGTGTCTCCTCCTAACCCTAAGGTCGTAGCTACTATAGATGGCGTCGTAACTAGTGCTTTTAGTAGCATATTATTTAACTTTATTAATACTATAACTAAGTAGTAAATATATAATAAAGCCTTATAGGAATTACCATGGTAGACTTACTAATAGGCTAGGTATATAGGTAAATAGGAAGTTAATAATATAATAAGTACAAATAATAACTAGTAGAGTGGTTGCCTAATAGATTAACTCCAATTATATTCTAAGATTTACTATAAGGAAGAGAACTATTTAGGTAGGGACTGTAAGTCCTTAAATATACAACTGTACTTCTAAGAAATCCTCCTCATATATAAGATATATAATATACATATTATATATACGTTCCGTCCATACTCTGTATATACTGCGTATAATGTTATATAACCTTAGTTACCATTCCTTGTTATATAGTGTCATGGGACTCCTCCGTAACACCTTATACACGTCCACCTGTTTCCACCTACGCAGCAAGAAGAGACCGACCACGAGATAGCAATCTGATGGTAATCTACGGCAATCTGACGGCAATCTGCCGCATTCTGCCATATTCTGCCAAGTCCACTAAATCCTGCCAAGTTCTGCTAGAACCGCTACTTAAATCCTATTCTGCTCCATATACATATCGACTAAGCAACCAAACTAGCGATATATACCCTTTCTTTCCATTTCCTTACCTTCTCTCCTTACGCAACGTCTTAACTTTATTACACAGTTCATATACATAGCTTAATAATATCTACTTCGCTATATATTATCACCACTTATACTCACTCCGTGACACTATATTACGTTAAAACCTACACTCCGCCCCACCCTATTTAAAATGCAGAACAACCTTAAAGCCCCTATAACGGCCGCCGACATTATATCCGCACTCCAGGAACAATTGGCAGATATATAAAAGTCCTTTATAGACACCCTCGCATAAAACTAAGCTGCTATAGCTTAACAGTAAGCTAAACAAGAAGTACGGCACTAGAAAATAATTAAGGCCCTCTAAGAAGAAATCCGCACCCTTAAGATATCTATGCTAAGCCCTTAAGACCGGTTACTATTACTAGAAGCTAATACACGGAATACAAGCCCTAAACTAGCAATAGTTATCCCACTAGTAGAACTAATTACTGCACTATAACGATCTAAACGATTACTAGACCCTCCGATATTTACTAGTAAACAATAAGAACTCTAATTATTCCTAAGCCGGCTTAAAAATAAGCTAACTAGTAATACTAACCGCTACCTAACTAAAGCTAACCGACTCTGTTATGCCCTAAGTCAACTAGAAGGAGATGCAGCTGACCTTATTAAACCTCTTTAACTGAACTTAGTATTAAGCCTAATTGTACTTCTTAAAGCCATATATGGTGACCTAAACCGCCAAGCTACTACTTAGAGAAAGATAAACCACATAACTCAAGGAATAAAAAGCTTTCCAGTATACTTCTCCAAATTTAACTGTTACGTAAAAGAAACAGGCTGGAACAACTCCGCACTAATTAATAGCCTTATTGAATCCCTAAGTTCTGAACTAAAAACCTCCCTAATAGGTGTAGACCTACCAGGAGCCCTTAACGCCTACGCAAACGTTATTAATAAATAGTATAATGATATACTACGTCTGACACCAAAGTCCGCTCCTTAATATAATATAACAACCCCACAAACGTCTACTAAGCTATTGTCTCAGCCTAAGCACCCTGACGCTATAGATATTAACACTGGAACCCTAGAATACGCCCCACTAGGGTCCTTTAAATAAGAACGACACACTAAGCTAGGCCTCTGTTTTAAGTGTGGAAGTAGCTCCTACCTCTCTAACCACTACTCCGTCCCCCTGCCCTAACGCGAATTACAAACGGCTAACACTAGCAGCCGTTTACCGTATTAATCCTCTAGTTACCGTCCCTGATCTCCACCTAGTTCCAGCCCCGCATCCAATAAGCACCACTTATGAGGACGAAGCTATAACTAATATGCTATAAGAACTCCACCCTAATCGCCTCTAAAAGGAAGGTCTTGGAGCTAAGTCGCTCTTTAGGACGGCGCTGCCTTAGGATCTTGTTAAATGCTTTAGATGTTACAAACTCTAACTCTTAAAATCACAGCATAACCGTCAACTATTGTCTTCGGCAGAATAATTAATAGGTTAATGCTTAAGTCCTAATTAATACAGGAGCCAGCGGCATAGGATTTATTAACAAGATCTTTATATAAGATAATAGTTTTACTCTAACCCCCCTTAACTAGCATATTAACGTATTTGGATTTAATAGTAAACGCACTATCTTAGGCCGTATTACCTATATAGTATTCCTAAAACTCTAATACCTAAACCACAAAGAACTAATTAGGCTTTTTGTTACTACCCTAGGTTACTTAGTAATCCTTAAATAACCCTAGATAAAGCTATATAAGGTAACTATTAATTAGGACAACCTTAAGCTTCTATTTACCGCCTCCTATTATAAGCAAAAGTGTCTTATAACCTACTGCTTAGACCCTAAACCAAAATCTAGAAAATCCACTAAGATCCACCAGTTTAAGATTTCCACTAATATCTACCAAGAACCTAGAAATAATATATAACTATATAAACCAACTCCAACTGCTATACCCCAAACTAAGCAGAAGCTTAAGCTTAATATATAAAAGTACTAGAAGAACTAGTACTCTACTATAAAAAGGATACTTAAAGAACTTAAACTTAAATCTAATACTAACTCCATACCTAATACTAAACTTAAACCCAAATAAGAAACTATATAAGAAACTAAGGATAATCTAAGTTTACTTAATACCTTAGATATCCACATAATTAGAGCTACCCTATTAGCATAACTCGCCAAGAAACCTAAATATACAATCTTCGCTGTTACAATAGCCGATATTAAAAAGGCCTTAGCACTAAAGAAACACACTAACCCTGCCATAAAAGTACTAGTATGCCACCATAACAACCTAGAAGTATTTTCATGAAAGGAAGCCAATAAACTAGTAAAACACTAACTATATAACTATAAGATCGTACTTAAAGAAGAAAAACAGCTAGGATTTAGACCCTTATACAGAATGTCCTAAAACAAACTCTAAGTACTGCGGAAGTACTTAAACAAACACCTAAGTAAAGGATTTATCAGAGTAAGCTCTTCACCTATAGCTGCATCTATAATCTTTATTAAGAAACCTAGCAGTGGTCTACGCTTCTGTGTGGACTACTAAGCTCTTAACGCTATTACTATTAAGAATTAGTACCCGCTCCTATTAATTTAAGAGATACTAAACCAATTAAGTAAGGCTCGCTACTATATAAAACTTAACCTTATCCACGCATTTAACCGCCTCTGTATTATAAAAGGAGATAAATAGCTCACCGCATTCCGTACTAGATATGGACTGTTTAAATACTTAGTAACGCTATTTGGCCTTACAAATGCCCTAAGTTTATTCTAATACTTTATAAATAATACCTTATAACCTTACTTGGACGTTTTCTGTACTGCTTATATTAATAACATCCTGGTATATAGCAATAACCTAGCTAAATATAAGAAACACGTTAACCTTATCCTAGAAGCCCTATATAGAGCTAGACTATAATTAGATATAGATAAATATAAGTTCTATAAAACGGAAGTTCTATACCTCGGACTTATTATCTCTATAGACGGCATATAAATGGACCTAAAGAAGATTAAAGTAATTATAAACTAGCAAGAACCCAAGAACGTTAAGGACGTAAGAGCCTTTATAGGATTTGCTAATTTCTACCAACGGTTTATCAATAACTTCTCCACCCTAGTTTTACCTCTTATGGCTCTAACACAAAAGGATAAAGCCTTTATCTTTAATAAGGAATGCAAGAAGGCCTTTGCCTATCTAAAAGTTATATTTACTACCGCACCTATACTCTAACACTTTAACCTAAACCAAAAGAGTATTATAGAAGCTGATTTATCTAACTACGTTACTAGAGGCATTCTGTCTTAGTATAATAAGGAAGGAGTACTATATCCAGTAGCATACTTCTTAAAACGATTAAGTCCAGCCAAATATAACTATAAGATCTACAATAAGGAATTATTGGCCATTATTAGATATTTTAAACAATGGCAACCCAAACTAGAAGGCGCCAGATTTCTAATTAAGGTTCTTAGCGACTATAAGAATCTATAGTACTTCACAACCATAAAATAGCTAAATCATTGTTAAGCCCGCTAGTTAGAATATCTATCTCGTTTCCAATTCTCAATTACGTACCGCCCAGGCGTTTAAGGTTAAAAACCTAATGCCCTAACTCGACGTTCACAAGACATAATAGTATAGGAAGAAGCGCGCGCCTACTATAATTAAACGCTACTTTGCCCTAAATTATTTAATCCCCTAGCTAAAGACCTTATGGTACACATCCTTAAAATAACTGATCGATTAATTAAGCAGATTATAGTTAATAAATACCCAAATAACGAGTTTATCCAAGAGACACTCAAGTTAATTCAAGATAGCGTTAGATGCTCTAAAAAGATCTTTTTAAGTGAATATAAAGCTCGTGGAGAACGCTTATACTACCAAAACCGCCTAGTTGTACCTAACCACGATAAACTTAAGCTCAAGCTCCTTAAACATATATATAATCTACCAGTAGCTGGCCACCTAGGCTAAGGAAAAACCCTAGAGCTACTCTAATAGAAGTACTACTAGCCAAACATATATAATATAACACAAAGGTACGTCTCTAGCTATTACACCTACCAACAAGCCAAAGCCTTATATAAGAAGTACAACGGCTTTCTAAAGCCACTACCTATTCTGGACCGAAGATAGAAGGATATCTTAATTAACTTCGTTGTTAATCTCCCCATAAGTAAAGGCTATGCGAATATTATAGTAGTTATAGACCAACTATCTAAAATAAGACATTTAATCGCCTGCCCTAATATATCAATACCTGCTATTACCCAACTGTTCCTAGATTATATATGGAAACTCTATAGACTTCCCAAAACAATTGTTTTTAATAGAGGCCGCTAGTTCGTCTTAGTGTTTTGGGAAGAACTAACTACCCAACTCTATATTAAAGCGCTGTTGTCTACAGCATATTACTTAGAAACGGACGGTTAAACAGAACGTATAAATACTATAATAGAATAGTATATTCGGATATACACGTCGTATTTATAGGACGACTAGATAGACTGGCTTATATTTACTAAGTTTACTGCAAATAACTCCGTCTTAGAAACCATAAAGGTCTCCCCATTCCTAGCTAATTACGGCTAGCACCCACAAATGGGTTTTAAACCCTTTAGTAATGTTCCTCGCCTAGCTTATTAGGCCTTATAAGTTGCAGAAGCAAACAAATTTGTAAAGAAGATGGAAGAACTACAAGAGTTCCTTATTAACAAAATGACATAGGCCCAGTCTGTCTATAAAGCCGTAGCAAATAAGAACTAAACCCTAGCACTAGCTTACCAAATTAGTGACTTTATCTAGCTAGATACAAGAAATCTGAACATAAAACAACCTACTAAGAAACTTAACTAGAAGAACGCTGGCCCTTATAAGGTTGAAAAAGTTATTTTTTCTTATGCCTACCGACTAAAGCTCCCTAATACGGTTAAAATCCACCCTATATTCTATATGTCAGTCCTCTACCCTGCCGCCCCTATATTAGACGCCCTACCTGGACAGATCTAAGACCCTCCCCCACCAGTTAAAGTAGATAGTGAGGATAAATACCTCGTTAAAAGAGTTAATGACATTAAGTACAATAAACAGAAACGCAAATATATATATCTTATAAAATAGAGAGGCTTTACTGAGCCCTTATGGGAACCCGTTGACTCTATAGGACTTATATAAGCCGCAGAAGACTTTTATAAACTTTACCCAGAACTACCTTAGCCCCATCTCGCAGAAGCTCAAGTTTAAAGGGGGGGTACTGTTATGGGACTCCTCCATAACACCTTACATACGTCCACCTGTTTCTACCTATGTAGCAAGAAGAGACTAACCACGAGACAGCAATCTAATAGTAATCTATGGCAATCTGACGGCAATCTGCCACATTCTGCTATATTCTGCCAAGTCCACCAAATCCTGCCAAGTTCTACTAGGACCACTACTCAAATCCTATTCTGCTCCGTGTATGTGTCGACCAAGTAACTAAACTAGCGATATATACCCTTTCTTCCCGTTTCCTTACCTTCTCTCCTTACGCAACGTCTTGACTTCATTACACAGTTTATGTACATAGCTTAATAATATCTACTTCGCTATATATTATCACCACTTATACTCACTCCGTGACATATAGTTTAACTAGATCCATCCTAGACTATACCCTTATTAACTAACTAGCTTCTTCTAACTCCTTTCCTAGTAGTTATAATATTGTACTTAAAGCGTCTATAATATATCTGCCACAATCTACTGCTATAATCCACCATTTTCTACTAGCGTTGTAATATTAACCCCCCCCCCTTTTCTAAAAAAGCCTGCCCTTAGGCTTTGTATATCCATATTATATCCATAGGGTATTCTTATTTATATGCTTAACAGGTAGCTTATTATCTTCATTATACTAGCACTTTATCTACTTATCTAGATACTTTAGGGGTCCTAGCTTATTAGGGTATTAGTTATAAAATTCTTTAAGCTTCTAGAGATAACCTATAAAGTTCTAGACAAGGTACTAGGTTAGGTCTAGATCGTAACCTTTCTATTAAATATGGTATTTTAGCATTCCTTATACTAGTTTATAGGCTAGTATTTTATTAACTTCCCATTTGTCATCGCTATTAACTTAAATCGGCAGTAGAGACTTATTATTTTATTTAGGTAATGGGTTATTTATAGCTTTTTATAGCTTATCTAGTAAGAAAATAGGGTAGACTTTAATTAAGTCTAGGAGTTTAACCTTATATAAGTTGCCTTCTTTATTAAGGATCTTATAGGGTTCTATTATTTTATAGTCCAGCTTATAGCTAGGCCGTTCTGTCTTTTAGTTCTTTATTATAACCTAGACCTTATTACCTATAGTAAAGTTAGGCTCGCGCCTATACTTATTTGCCTACTATTTTATTAATTTCTAGGCCTTCTCTAGGTTCTTATAGGCTACTATCTATACTTCTTTTAAGCGTCTAGTATACTACTATACTTTCTTATACTATGGTTTGCGAAAGTATTGCGAAAATTAAATTAAGCGAGCCCCGCCCACAACGCATTAAATTTAGGTGATATTACCATATAAATCAAATAACTACCACGCATACCACGTCTACTGTTTCTTAATTACTTATAAGGCTTAAGTATTACATTATATTGCTTATATAGCTCAATTTTCTAGTGTTATAGGCGCAATAGTAAACCGCAATAGCCTTTAGAAACGAGCTGCCAGTTAATCTATATAGCCCCCTTAAGTAACTAAGCGCAATATAGGCCTCCGTACCATTCTAGCTCGCTACCTACCCCTACCGCTTAGTTCTAGTATAGAGAAGGATAAGGAGGATAAGGAGAATAAAGAAGATAAGAAGGAAGTAGAGGAGGATGCCTAAGAGTTAGATAAGGATTTAGATTAGGGCGAAGACGATAAAGACCAAGACAACGCAGGCCTAGTTAATCCTAATATTTGCCAACTACCTTAAGAGCTACTAGATAAGGAAGTAGGCTTTAAAACAGCAAGTAGGCGTATTATTTAACCAAGTCAAGGAGCCACTAAAGCTCTTAAAACTATCCAAATCATATAAGCTGCTAGAGCTACCAAGGCCTCTAAGTTAACTTAGCGTACCTATAAGCTTACTAGGCGTTTAAGCCAGAAGAGTTTAAATCTAAAGTTAACCTCTAAGAAGAAGCCTACTAAATCAGCAAAGCCTTTAAAACCTCTACTAAGACAAAAGGATACACCTAAGGAAGCTATTATAGTAGATTTAAGCTCACCACCTCCCTTAGAGCCTAAGGTAGTATTTCCATACTATATAGCAATTTGGAATGTAACGAAGCCTTATAGCAAGAACTACGGTGGACTTGTTAATAGGCTAGGTATATAGATATCAAACAAAGTCAACAATGTAATAGTAACAAGATAACAACTGGTATAAAGTGGTTGCCCAATAGATTAACTCCAATTGTATTCTAAGATTTACTACAAAGAAAGGAACTATCTAGGTAGGGACTATGGTCCTTTAAATACATAAACTGCGCCTAAGAAAGTCCTTGCTCTGTCTACTCTATACACTCTACTTACTCTACTATAGACCTTACAGATTGTACAGATTATATAGATCACATTATATAACCTCGGTTACTATTCCTCGTTATATAGTTCTACTGGATCCATCCTAGACCGTGCCTATATCAACTAACTAGCTTCCGCCAACTCCTCTCTTAATAGTTATAACATTGTACTTAAAGCGTCCGTAATACCATTTCCCTCCTCTTTATCTTCGTCCTTAAAGATTCCTAACATCTCCAAGTCGTCTACTAGAGGTGTAATATCCGTTTAATTAGTCTAGTTAATATTATTACTTATTATACCTAAAGCTCCTTCTTCTTCTTCTACAGCCCGTTAGTCTTATACCGTTACTACAATATTATCTCTTAGTAAGATAATGCTATCTCCATATTCCCGTTGTGCAAAAGAGGGGTTAGTCTATATTACGCTAGTAAATCCCTTATCTTAGCAACCCTCTTTCTACTTAGAGTGCACTAAAGCGAATATATAGTTGCCCTGCAATGTTCGCTTAATTTCTAACGCTAAGTATACGCGTCCTATTACTCTTAACAACCTCTACGTAACTTAAGTAATTTATCTTAGGGTCTTATGTTTAATCTACTGCTGTAAAGCTTAATAACAAACTCTTAGTAGCGCTGGCTAAACTTTGTCATTTCTATAACGCTAAGTAAAAGGCCGCCGCTGCTTAACAGCGTGCTCTTAATTCCTATCTGGCTGCTTCTACTTAGTTAACTCGTCTTAAAAAGGTGCGTAAAAAGGTTTATTCTAAGGAGTAGAAACTTATGGAATAAGGTCTTTAGGAACTTGGTAATAAGAGGATAGACCTCCCTCCTAAGCAGGGAACAGCTCCGAATATATTAGCAGGTGTTCCTCCTATGTCCCCCTTAGGCGGTTCGTTTTTTAGCAACTCTTCCTTATTAATACTACCTAACCCATTCTCTTCTAATACTCCTATACCTTTCCTATAGCGTTCTTTAAATTATCTAGTAGCTCCTAGGTAGTCTCTTTATAGCCTATCCACTTTACTTTATACCAAGTTTCCTTATTAATGTCCTTATAACTAACAATTTTTAAAACTTGCTATTTGTCTTCTTCTTATCCTCTATACATGTCTGCCTTATAAACTAGTGGCTTAACATTCCCGTGTACTAGCTCTAGCATTACAACATACTATATAGGGTAGATCTTTATCTTCTCTAGTAAGTCAAGTCTGTATATAACCTTTAAGATTTTTGCCTTAACCGTAAATGGTCCTAGTTTAACATGGTCTAACTTTTTACTTAGTTATTAACTCTTAAAAATTTTATATAGTAGCCACACTTTATCTCCCTCCTTAAGATCTAGTCCCTTAGATCTTTTAGCGTTATAGTACCTTTTTATTCTTTCCTATACTAATTTTGCTATACTTTTAAGGTAATTATAGAGATTTATCAACGTCTCTATTCTCTCTTTAGCTATAGTACTTGTTTTCTTTACTTATTATAGTGACAATGATGTTCTTAGCTTATACCCATAGTTTGCCTTAAAAGGTAATGTGCCTATCCCTTCCTATGGTGTTACGTTATATGCAAACTGTATAACTAGTAGTAACAATACCCAATTATTCTATACTTGATTAATATAGTGCCTTAGATACTGTTCTAGTGTCTAGTTTAGTCTTTCTATTTAACCATCCGTCTATAGGTAATACGCAGTTAATATTACTGCTTAAACCCCTTATTCTGCTAAAAATACCTCCTAGAATGCTGCTATAAATCTTAAATCTCTGTCTAATATAATCTTACTTAGTGCTCTATGTCTTGCAAATACTTCTTTAATATAGATTCTAGCTATATCCTCTACTAAGATTTTTTCTATATATGGTACAAAGTAACCCCACTTGGTTAACTTGTCTACTATTACTAAGATTACATTATAAACTTGTCCTATAATAGGATCTTTTAACTTTAGTAGCTTAATAACAAAGTCCTATAATATAACTTCCTATAGTCTTTCTAGTGTTTTAACTGGTTATAGCCCTCCATATAGCTTATATCTCGCTAGCTTATTTCTTTAGCAATATAAATATTCCTTTATAACTTATCTTGCTAGTCCCCAGATTCCTTAAATAATATACTCCTCTTAAAGTCTTAATACTAAGCCCGTAGCCCCATTGTGTCCTTATATCATTCCCTTATAAAACTCCATAACAAACTCCTTTACTACTAACTATGGCATATATATAGCCTCTTAGTTCTTGTACTGCTCTAAGTCTAGGTCCTCTACCTATGCCTCTTAACCCTTTTGTAACCACTTACTCTCTGGCAACTTATAGGTCTAACTTCCTTCTCTAGTTGCTGTAATCTTTAGATGATTGTACCTAATTAATCTATCTTTGTCTTTATATAACATTACTCCTATCAGTTTTTCTTTATTTTATAATTCCGCCTTTCTGCTAAGTACGTCTACTCTTATATTATCTATGCCTTTGGTATACTAGATTTTAAAATAATATTCTATAAGTATCTCTACCCATCTAACCTGTCTTTAGTTTAGTTCCTTTATTATTAGGAACCCTATTAGGTTCTTATAGTCTATCTTAACTATAAATGGTTTCTCTATGCCTTATAAGAATGCTCTCTATTTCTTAAGTACTACAACTATACCTAATAACTCCTTGTTGTAGATGTCATAGTTTAACTCTAGTGGTGTTATCTTTTAACTATAATACGCCACTGGATGCCATGCGTCTTTGTGCCTCTATAGTAAGTATGCTCCTAGTGCAAAGTCTAATGCATCTATTTCCATAACTATATCTAGCTTTGGTTGGTAGATCTTAAGGACTGGACCTTAGGTAAACAACTCTTTAAGTTCCTTAAACAACTTCTTTTATTTATCTCCCCATACTTATAGTTCCTCCTTTTTTATAAGTCTTATAAACAGCTTAATACTTTTTAACTATTGTGCTATAAACCTTCTATAGTAGTTACAAAACCCTAGGAATAACCTTAACTATATAACGTTCTCTAGTTCTTGCTAACTAACTATAGCTTTAACTTTCTTTGGGTCCATGCTGACTTTTCCTAGTTTAATAATAAATTTAACAAAATCGGTCTTCCTGGTAAAGAACTTGCATTTCTTAATTACTACTAGCATCTTTTCCTCTTATAGTCTCTTTAAGACCCACTTAACATATTCCTTATGTTCTCTCTCACTTATTAAGTAGATGATAATGTTATTAAGATATACTATTATAAACTCATTACGGTGTTCTCCTAATACGCTATTAATTCGTTTCTAAAACATTACTAGTGCGTTTATAAGCCTAAACTGCATTACTAATAGTTTATATAGTCCTTCCTTTAACCTAAAGGCTGCCTTCTATTTATTGCCTTCCTTAATTCTAATCTAATGGTATGCCTATCTCAGATCTATCTTTATAAAGATTTGCACGTTACCTATCCTATCTTAGATTTCGCTAATTAAGGGTAAAGAATACCTATCCTTTTATATAATGCTGTTTAACTGTCTATAGTTAATACATAGCCTAAGTTTTCCGTTTTTCTTTGGTATAAATAGTACTAGATACCCCGCTGATAACTACAACAGTCTAATATACCCCTTTTATAGGGTTTCCTGAACAAACTCCTTAAGTACTACTAACTTAGTTTTAGTAAGCTTATAGATTGGAAAGAACTTTAAACTAGTTCCTAGTTCTAACTCTATCTTATAGTCCCATGCTGCATATTCTAACAGCTTCTTACTTTTTAGTAACTATAACTTTTTTCCATACTTATGGTATCTCTTTGGTACATAACTTAAGCCTCGCTTAGTCTCCTTATAAGTTACTCTAACTTAGTACCATACCAACTTAGTTTGTTATTGTATTTTGCGTTATTAAGTATCTCTAATATTAACCTAACCTATAACCCAATTAATCTTTAGATTGTATTCCTATAACTAAGGCATTCCTAGTATCGCCTTATCCTTTCCTAATAGTAGGATATTAAAAGACATTTCAACTTGTCTTTCTTTAATAATTAACTAAATAGGTCCTATTTTAAGATTAATAATACCTCCTTTATAGGCTATCTAATCTCCTAAAATTGTTATAAGTGGATATAGGTGTTTCTTCTATCTATGTGGTAACCCCATTCTCTCTACTGCTGCTAGTAATATATGGTTTCTTATTGCTCCACTATCTATTAGTGCTTTAAACTGTTAATCTTACTACTTAGCTTTTGGGTATAGGTGTTATCCCTAAATTCCTTTAAGGGTCTAAGGCTCTACTATTAGCTCCCTTTAGTCCTATAGGCCTCCCCTTTTCTTGCCTATTAGCTACTAGATCCTATTTATACTTAGTCCTCTTTTAGCCAATACTTAGTTCGCTTTTTATCCTCTATATACTATGGACAAGTATTCTCTAGATAGTTCCACTACTATTATCTATCTAAGCATTCTTCCATAAGGAATCTTCCTAGTTAAAGTATTAGGTCCCCTTAACTCTATACTTCTACTAGGTGCTATCTATATATATATTTAGCGTCTCTGTACTTCTGATCTTCCAATGCCTAATATACTCTTATTAGGTACTTCCGGTTTTTATCCTTTAGTGCTCTATATATATTGCACATATTATCCATATAAGCTATCCACAATAGTGTGTAATATACTAGGTGACTTAGGTTAACTCTTAGCTTATTACCCTTTTTAAGTTTAAACCTCCATTTTACCAACCTGGCTATTAGTTTTTTGCTTATAGGTACTAAAATTTGTTATTTACTTCTCTAATCCCTGGATCCTTCTTTTAGATCTTTTAACGTTATAATTAGTGCTCCCTTAATATAATTTATGCGTTTCTCTATAATGGGTTAGTCTTAGACAACTTTCTTATTCAACTACATATAGAAATCTTCCTATTTATTGCTGTGTTATTACCTATACCACTTTTTATATAACTGGTTTAGTGTATATAGCCTATCTGTTAGAAAGTACCGCGTTATTACTACATTATAATATCCTTTAGTATGTCTTTCTTTAAACCTAGTTGGAATCCCTAAATCCTCTTCTTATTCTAGTTTATCTAATCACTTTACTCTAGGTGTTCCTGCCTTAGGCCTATTAGTAACTCTTTATACAGGTGCTCTGTCCCTTATATATCCTAGCATAACTAATTTCTTATCTAGCTTTTGCTCTTGCTATATAATAATTCTTTACCTAAACTTATCTATAGTTTCTTATTTTCTGCGTCTTATAGCTAGATCCTTGAAGTCCTCTTACTTTTTAATCGCTGTATTAACTTTTTAAACTTTAGGCTGAACACTACGTTTACCTAGAACTAATGCTATTACTTATTCCCTAAACTCTTAGTTCTTAAACTTACATTCTATACTTATCTATTTGTCTTTAAACTAAGCTATTACCCTTTCCCATTAGTTTTCATCTATTATAGGTTCTTAGGTGTATCTTATTTTATCTTAAAAATCTTAACTTCCTCTTATCTCATCTTAAGAATCTTAAGTACTTAGCCTTTTACCTTTACCAAGTGGTAAGCTAGCATTAGCAGTCATCTGCTTGCTTAACCGTTCTTAGGTATTGCTCCTTTTATCTTATAAAGTAATAGATGCCGTATCTAATAGTGTTATAATGCCTATTACTAAACCGCGTTCTATAATGGTCTCAGTCTCTACTTCTATTGTGTTATTAAGGTTTAAGTGCCCCTAGCTGGCCTCTTTTTCTTCCTCGT
>Ga0307507_10003951_pt1 | contig 27284 bp, 33 predicted proteins | sample 7_EM_MG_FD_207223 | JGI IMG/M metagenome (GOLD analysis project Ga0307507, IMG submission 207223) | Populus trichocarpa ectomycorrhiza microbial communities from riparian zone in the Pacific Northwest, United States - 7_EM | ecosystem: Host-associated > Plants > Roots > Unclassified | place...
TTACTGGTTTTATGAAATGTGACGTTGAGCTGTATCTGATGTTCAGCTGTCGGGCACGTCGTAGACGTGCTGCAAGATTTTGGAAATGCGCGCAGTTACATAATCGGCAGGAACCTTGGCACGGTTATGGGTGGCGGGGGGTTTAGCAGGAATAATTGTCAATTCGGGTTGGAGGGAAATTATTTTGGGCAAGGGCGCTTCTTTTTAGCGGCTCGAGTCCCCTTGATGGAGCCCTCTTGGGTATGGGTTGAACCTTCCAAAAGACACTGCCTCTGCATCCTTAGGAGGGTTCGTGATCGGCCCACGGCAGAAGTTAAACAAAGCACTGGCTGCGCAGGGGAAAGGAAAAAGTAAATAAGTTAGATTGCGTATTAGGGGGGAATAGGATACTGTACAGTTAGGGAACATACCCGGTATAGGATGCGAAAGGGAAGTCTGAGTTTGATACTTGCACTACTGTATGGTATGGACCCTACAGGATCTCGATAGCCTGGCCGATTTCCTCGGGGAGATGGGGGTTTGCGTGCAGGTGAGCCTTTCCTGTCTGCCGTTTCGCACGGACTTGGGGAAAAGTGTATACAGTACTAGTACCGGTATGGTATTCAAATGGCACCGAAAGGAGCCGCGCCTTGGCCGTGGTGAGAACAAATGCAAAATTGCCTTTCACACACTGTTCGGGAGGAGGCTGGAAGAGACAACAGGCCCAGTGTTTACTTTTTTACCGGATGTCATGGTGGAAAAAGTAAGCATCATTTCTCTTCTACAAGTACTAGTACAGGGGTAGTGCAGCAATAACCATCGTCAGCCTCCTTCCTGATCAAGACGAGGCTCTTGCGACGCTCTAACATCGTCTTTCCACAAACCCCACAAAGAATGAAAACGCATGCTATTGTAGCAATGGTGGTCATTCACCGTGGCGTACCTTAAGTCTCATTTTTTCTGTGAGGGGTTGGGACTTCTACTCCTCACTTCCAGAATTCCCTCAAAGCCCATCTAACATGGTTGATTGGCTGCTAGACGAGATTCCCTTCCAACCCCAGTCGGGGTCTTTGGGTCACCGGCCTTTCCAACACCTTTTCTATTCTGCAGGATCATTGGGTAGGTGAAGGTGGGTATCTTCTGTGGCGAATGGTGCAGTATGGGGATAAAACAATAACGTCTTGTAAGAACCAGGGCTGCAGCGGATCTCTTACCTACCTCACACGGTGCTCTCAAAACTCGTTAATTTCTATTACAATCGATGACTCTACCTTCTCGATTACCAGATTTGAGAGTATTGTGGATATGATGCCTAAGGGATACTGGGTTCTGGGGAAGAATATTTATTCGGAGCCGGTTAATGTATCGCATGTTGTAGTAATAAATAATAGTACGAGTGTGATATGAAGGGAATATCCTCGAGCGAAGAAATGGCTGTTGCTTATTCTCCTGGAGAGTAGGGCTTGTGCCCTCTTTCTGTTCTTTCTGTCTCACGTGTGGATATTATCTAGGATTGGCTGGATAGCCAATATTCTAGGTACTGTAGTTGTATATTAACGGACAAAGGTACTCCCTATGCTGCGACACTCCCGGTAGTAGAATTTCTGGGGACACAGCGAGGCAATCTTTCAGACAGCGCTGTCTTGATGCGGGCAATGGGGCGAAAGACCTGGTCATGACCCGTGCAAGTAGCCTGACAGCTGGCGTGTGTATGTGTTACGCACTACAGGGAAACAACCTACTATGAGCAGTGCCCTGACATCGAGCAAACGAAAGTCTGCGCTGAAGGGAAGAAGGAAACATGTCTAGTTCATATGAGGTATCGGGTCGCTTTCCTGGGGTAAGAAATGATTACACCCTCAACTCGAGCTCTGAAAGTGAGTTATCTCGGACCGAGTGACTGTCTAAGACAACGAAATAAGTTATGGTGTTGGACTCTTATGTTGGGAGGGTATCTCTAGGCTAGTGGGGGCTACTGGAGCCCCTCAGGCTCTACCGATAGGGGAGAATTCTGATCTGTTGAATGCTGACGCACTATTGCAAGTGTTTTTGGGGCTTGTTTGGAAGGATCCGTTGCTATGGCCGCACACACGGCGCTGAGCGCACCCACACCACACAGTTAATCAACCGAGGCAAATTAATGAATGATGTGGTCGCACACACTCTTTCACATAAGTGTTCTACTTATTCGTATCAGTGGATCAATATATAATGGAGTGCTTCCTCGGGGTAGTAGATGGGATATCTACCAACTCTAGAGTTTGTCACTCCTTCCCCCGAACCCATCACCCTTCCTAGATTTTTAATTGCAACCCTACTTTTAACTCCCTAGCAAGTGATAACTTGTACTAGAAGACTCGGCCCCCTCTTCTCCTCAGCTTCAACAAAAAACTCCAGATGAGAATCACGTATCCGACCCCCAGTCCTTCTCCGGTTGGTCCTTCCTATAGTTTTCTGCAGAGCAGTGACTACCAGAACGCCGATATTGACCATCACCCCGGCAATAATATCGGAGCCATTCGTGAACCACCAGGACCTACAAAAAACAGCATCCACATGGACACAGAATCCCCTGATCGAGTAAGGTCTTCACTTGCTGAGTGGGAGGCTGGCCAAATACTCAGCAAAGACTACTTTGACTCCAAGGAAAGGATGATAAAGGAAATCGACGCAATAACAGCATGTCTAGCTCTCGAGCCGCAAGTCGGCGGCTTCGTTCAATCTGCTAATGCCCCCTCCACAGCCAACTTTGGGGAGGGGGTCGGTGGTGAACCTATATCACTCGACACACTTAATTCAATTGATGACTACGGCTACAGTCTGCGCAATTATATCGCTGCTGACCCCGTCGACGACTCGAATTTCCTCGCAGGAGTTTCTGTGAGAGAAGTGAGCACATTTCCGGGATACGTTCACGACATTCCCCCCTCAGAAGTAGGGACAGGAGCAATCAGGGAAAACCCAGGGCAGGATGGGGGGCTGGAGGAAGGGTATGAAGACTGTGGGTGGGAGGTGGTGGTGGCTGTTGCGAGCCGCGGGTGAGGGGAGAAGGAGGGGGTGGTGGTGGTGGCGGCGGCGGTGGTGGTAGTGGTGGTGAAAACTTTTTGCAAGCCGCCAGGTATTACCTACTCCTTGTTTTTATGTGCCCAACTAATTTTTTCGGTTTTCGCTGTAGCCGTATTGCCATCCGGTTACTTCACCCTCCACAGAGGCGGCCACATCTCATTGCCCCTTAGCAACAATACGACTACTTTTCTAACATATTCTTGTATTTGGATTAAGTTATTGTAGGTTTTCGCTGTCCACTACATGAGGTATCAATCTACTGACAAATGCTTTGATTGCCGTAGATTAAGGCTGATCCTCGCCGGTTTGAGGGTCAGGAATTACAGAAGGCTCAGGGTAGTCTCACGATAGATTCTTATGTCATTAAAGTTTAATCAGTGAGTCTCTTATAAGCACACAAGCCTAGAACAGTCCTGACACCATCGCCTCTACAGCAGCGTTTTAGTTTTCGTGCTTCATTTTCAATTTCGTTTTATCCTAGTTTCTCTCAAGCATCTAGTTTATAGTATACCTTACGCAGCTCGACCCGTAAGCTTCGGGGAGCTTGGGAGGGATTAAGTTTCCTTTCAAAGATTTCTTGTTCCATTCTCTACTCTTCTATTTTCTGAGTGTTGGGATTTGCGCTTGAAAACGGGTATTGTGATAGACTTTTGCTTTCCTTAATCGGCCTTTATGAAAATTTTGTAATTTATGCCAGAATATTCTGACTGTTATACTTAGCTCCTAGAAACCCCGCAATTCCGTGCACTAACTGACTTACATCCAACCGCTTCGCCCGCGATGGGAGCTCAGACCCCCTAAGTTGCGCGAATTACCCACAGATGGAGCTAATGTCATTGCCAGGGTATGGCATAAGGCGGAACACCAAATTGTGGTTTTCCGTCCAACAAAAAGTGCCATGTGAGAGGCCGGGGAGCCTCATATACGAGAGTGGTGAGAAGGGTGGGATCCCCGAGACAAAGCATCACCCCAACTGGCTCCCACAGCCCTTGGTAATGCAGGAATTACGCAAGGCGAAGCCTGTCGTGACTCGTGGTGTTCCCGGTACCCCTCATTTATTATAGTTGTCAAGTGATAACTTCCTGATTACGAAAATGACCTAATCTAAAGATATAATATTTTACCAGACTTCCACGGTGCAAGTAACAGCAAATATTCAATTCAGCAGGGCTCGTTAGCCCCAAAACCGTCGAAATGATTTCCTGCCGCTGATTACTAATCAGCGGCACCGAGTGATCAGCTATGTCTGTTATCCCAGCTTGCCCCTATTCCTCTCGGAGCCGCGTACAGGCTACCCTGGAAAATAATTCAAGGAATCTGTCCTCCGGTTCCCCATAGTTCGAATGCCAGCTCAGACCTTCATGGAAACTCAAGTGCAACATGTAATACTCTACTAATCGGCTGGTGATAATTCCCAGGAAATTGGGGCAACGTGGAGGGTGGGGCAACGGTGAGAGCTCCAAGGCAGTTGACCTCCCATTCGGTGGAGATGGGCTTTTTCCGCGATTTTTTAGCCTCTTCTTACTGGGCTTGCAGGTAAGATCAAGCTAGCCTCAGGGCGAGAGAATGAGACTCGAGAAATGCACAGACTAAAGAATTATATTTTGGCGAAAGCTCGCTAGCAGGTGCACCAGCAGGAGAGCTGACGTGTCTCGATCATGAAGGCCGAATTTAGTGATCGGCCTAAACATGGCCACAAGACCTCTCTGCAGCGGCATTGTTCGCCCCCCAGCAGTTTAAGCTACAACCCGTGGGGGAGGTGTGCAGAGGTTAGCTAAAGTTTTAGACCTCAGCCCCAACATATCGTCATTCCAAGCCTTGATTGTGTGCGGGTGGTGCATTGCCACGAACTCCTGCCAACGTTACTCGTATCATTGACACGGCTTATAGATCGTCTGGAGTGGTGAGAGCCGTTCCACGGTGAGGCATTTTTTTTGGGAAAATTACCTCCGAGTCATAATCTATGAACCTTCTGGGGTATCGCTTTGTGGGTCGTGTAATCTGATATGCAGTGCCACTAATTTTCCTCTATGGTATCCATTGGCCCTGAGAGCTTGTGCTGTAATCTAATGAATAAGGTACATTTTCTGAAGTGAATTTTGAGGCTTGCCGGCAATGATCGGCGGTGACGGGTGGTCTGATTCTACCTTGATCCTTCACAAAATAGACGAGGAAGTATTTTGAAGAGAGAAGAACGATTAGGGGACTCTCTGGAAATGATTTCTCAAGAATTCTCGAGGCACTGTGCACCGGAAAGGCCCGGGGACTCACCCACGTAATCCCAGCTCCCGTCCTCTGAAGGCCGTGTTTAGCTTGTTCCCGGGCTTGTCTGTTATATCACATCTTCCACCTATGCACAAATCCGAAGCGTACATTGGCCATATTTGTTAGTGGAGCGAAGCGGCAAATTAAAGAGACCCGGGTGCTCTTATCCAAACGGGGCGAAATTATTATTTTTGTATGAATCATGGATTACCTCGCTGTGGTGCCGCGCAAAAAGACACCGCAGTGCCTAAAGCCCCCACAAAATCTGCAATCAGTGGACCGGCGGGCTCGTCCGACCGCAGTTTACTTTTATCCCCATCTAAAAACGTGGGACGAACGACAACCCGTCAACTCGAGGGGAGAAAAAAAAAAAAGAGGCTGTCTGATGATTGGTAACAAAGTAAAGGTGGGCCAATCCTCAATTGTTCACGTGCGTCAATAACGTGCATCTTGTATCACTGCGACCCCCACTCCCCCGATTCGCAGGAAAACTGTTGGAAATGATCCATGGCGAGCCGACCCCTCTAAGCGGTGGGCGAAATGAAGTGTTTACACAACCGCTTGTTGGGTTTAGAAAGTGCAGGAAGAGTTTTACTGAAGGTGAGAACAGGAGAGAAATTAAATGTCAAATAAGAGTCGTGTTAAGACTGGTTTCATTGGTTTTGTTCACTGTTTAGAAAAAGAACTTATCGAGGAAGAAAAGAGAAAAGAAAAGAAGAGGAGAGAGCAAAGAAAACAAGAGAGCCCCGCAACCAACAACAGCCAAGACGACCCTATGACTAAGCTTCGGTGAGGAGCCCGTGAGTTTTGGCCGAGTGATCAGTAGTGAACCCAGAGTGCAACTTAAGTTAATGGTTGGGACGGGATGGGCCGATACGTTGTTCTCTTCGCACAATAATAATCGGTTAGACAACTCATCATTTTTTGCTAAGCAATATTAGTTCCCTGTCTTGCCAAGCCCTTGGCAAAATCATTAGCTGATAGAGAGAGCCGTAGAACCCTTTTCCCACTTAGCATTATTTAGGGGCTCGTACTGGTAGGCAATACGGTTCAGTGATCGCAATCCAGAAATATTCGACCCAATGATATCTCTACCGATACCTTTCAATGCGCGCTACGTCAAGCCCAATGATATCTTCTAAAGTGATTAGGGGCTGTGCTACCCAAGCAACAGGGAGGGTATTTGTACCGTACTGCGGCGGATAGGAATACCTTACTGTGAACTCCGAAGAGTTGACTAGAGATGAACTAGGGGGATTACCCCACTACTCTTGTTTCTTTTTCCTTTAAAAGCACCCTCCTTTTCTTCGATACACTTGAACTATTTCGCCTCATATCCAGTGGGTAAGATGCCTAAAGGGGAACAACAACCGTCCTGCGGAGTGAAGAAGGGTAGCCTCCACACTGCGATTAACCGGATGACCGGCTATGATGATAGAATGATACATCACTAAATTTCTCAAGGCCCCCTTCCCAGGGCGGCTCAAATTCTTGAACTTCGAAGACTATTGGTGCCCCCCTGCACCTGGAGAATTGGGGCATTCAATTGAGCTTTAGACCACTTAAATCAAGCGGGATGCCAAGGCATTTTCTATGGTCGATGTGTATTGGAGGGCATGGTCTCCTCTCCGTCAACATTGGTCAATAGAAGCGTTTATCATGTTTCCGTAAGAACAATCACAAGAAAAGCGCTTAGCCGCTGATAGATGTAAACCTTCATCAGGCGTTAAATTTTTGGCCCGAGGATGAATACTCTTAATTCTAGTGGCTAGGGTTTGGCTGGTGGATGTATAAAATTTCCCGTGGCTTCTAGGTAGTAAGATGGATTTAGGGCGATATTATTTCGAGTGGGCTTCTTGGTGGGAAAGCTACTCCCTGAGATGCCGTGGCAGGTATCAGTGTTTCTGTCGATGGACCCACTAATGCTCTAGATAGGACAGCATGGGAAGTGATACGCTCATGACAGTGTGCACCAGGCGTTCTACCAAATATGTTCCTAGAGGTCGGCACTGGTGGACTAAAGATTTCCGATGTAGTACTGGTCATGGGTAGTCACTCGCCACCTAATGTCCTAGTCAGGAGGTGACCACGAGTGGAGGATAGCTCGAGATATGGGATATAAAGGTATGATTCTGTGCCTATGGTGTAGGAACTCCGAATAATTGCTAATGGTGGCATATATCACATGCGATTTATTGAATGGTCAAGTTGTTCCCGGGCAAAAGAAAGTCGGCGAGTGGCTATGGTATTGCGCGTGGTGAGGTTGCAGTGTATAGTGCCTACAGATATCCGCTGTCATATAGCGATAGAAGCCAGGGAAGCTAATTCCTCAAGTGTCCAATTCTAGGGGGCCTCAGGTTTCCTGGGTATCAAATGGTGCATTCTATTTTCTAGAAAATAGTGTCGCATTATTGGATAGCTCTGATCATTATCGCACGGGGAATACGCTCGTTGGAAAACATCCTGATTTCAAATACAACATTTTGGGACAAAAAAAAGCGTGCTTTTATTTCATGACCGGTGAAATCCCTTAATTACCATGAAAGAGCCCCTTATGCCCCCCCCGATCCCCTTTTACCTAAGCCATAAAACTCCCCAAAACAACTCTAGATTTAAGCGGTGGTAGTCTTAGCAGCAGCCTGGTTAGGGTTGATCTTCTTCCCATCCTTGTTGTACCGGATACGTGGGGGAGGAGCACGGTTGCGGCGACCTTCTCGGGAGCGAACACTGCGTAGTTGTATTAGCTGTCCACCGCCCACGCATTTGGCACGAGGTCTGTTACGAAACATACCGAACGATCTTCCCATGGATGGCGCAAGAAACGCAGTATTGAAGTTTCAAGTACATCTTAGGAACAGTGTACTCGATGAAGACGGAAGCATCGGAAATATCACCTAAACGCCCAACAGTTAACCATCCGTACCTAAGCGGAAAATAGAAGGGAGAAGTACGAATGGCGGCGGACTCAACCATATTGCGGATAGTGAATCTCTTGATAGCCTTATCCTTGGGAGTGCATCGAGAACAGTTTGAGCAACGGATAGGCTTGACGTGTCCGCGTCCCTTTTTGTTGCGACCGCTATTCGAAAAAATCTCATCAGCGTCTCCCTTCTTAACCTCATCCCATCCTGTTGGCCTCCCACACACATGGCCCCCTTCCAAATTGCTAGGACCCTGCCATAGATATCCGTAGAATCGGAATCGGATAGACGTACTTGGAGGCTCTCTTCTTGACCATGTTTGCGGTGACGTTGCTAAATCGAGTATCCACCAAAAATTTAATTTCCACACAAAAACCGTAGCTAGGGCGGGTTTTCTTACGGTGTTAAGAAGGCGTTTGGTTTGTTTGCTGGGCGAGTGGTCGTTCGGTCGTTGGGTGTGTAGTTGTGGTGAATTGGGAACTCATCTGCTCGAATTTTAGGTGGAGGTTTGGAGGGAAGGTGCGCACGGTTCAACGTGACGGTGGGAGGGGTTGAAACCCTACTGTGTCACATGATCTAGAGTTCACAAGTTTTCCCACTTCCAACCTTATTAGTGGTTGTGGGTAGAACATATATATCATTAGGGTTTCTGATTCCTACTTGCTCCACTGGCTCCTATGGGCTATTCTTTAGGAGATTTGGACTTCGATTGGGGTAATTGGGGTTGATATGATGGGATGAGGGTTGCACTGGAAGGAGGGGTAAAGTTAGTGGTCACTTTGTATTTGCCCTGCGTTTCTTCCAACGGTGGATTCTAATCTTGGCAAGCACACAACTGCATACCCGAGAAAAACTACGTTTGCTGAAAAAAAAGTCTCCTCGATTGTCAACGAGTCCAAACCATCAGCTTTGGAAGCAATCATGGAGACGCCTATAAATACCCTTATGGTTGAGGGGTCTATCGACGGTATCTCCCGATTTCGCTTTTTGTTGCTCTCAAAATTAGAAGCCTGGGCTGGAAGCTAATAGTGGGGGGTGGGGTGTCAGACCAGGTGCTCGAGATGGCCCAGTATCTCGAGACACGGAAGGGATCGCAGGGGCTTGTTGCTCAAATCAAATCGCAGTTTGAAGGAGAGGGCTACGATCTCGATAGTTGTTTGCGTGAGATTGTGAATGCTAGCAGTGCTCTCTCTACTGCACCGGAGAGAGGTAACGTCTCCCCTTCTCTTCTGATATACCACAGGGATTATCTTGCTAAATATGAGACAGAGTTTATTCCTGCTTATAATCTTCTTATCCACCTTGTTCGCTCGTCAACAGGGCTACCGGAGTTGTTACCCGCGATTCTGCAAAACCTCTCCGCGCCCCCTTCAACCTCGCCAATTAATGGGCCCGCTCTCTCAGTCCACGCTTTATCAACCATCTTCAATGTTCTTCCCGCAAATAGCCCTTTACGATACCCGGTTTTCAAGGCAACTTTACGAGTTGTTGCTGAACATGGAATGTACGACGTTTTGGCGCCCCAATTGAAGAATATCGAACGATGGGTCGGAGAATGGGGGAGTTCTATCGCTGAGATTAGAGATCTATATCTCACTATTGCTGACGTTGCTGAGAAGGCTGGCGATGCTGAGTACGTGCACGTTCTTTTTCGGATCATTTCCCCTTAAACCAAAGCTAACTCACGATAGCCAATTCTATTCCTTCCTCTTCCGTACTTTACAGAGTTTTACTCCTGAAGAATCTACTGGTGAAGAAGCTCGAACGATTGCCGTACGTTTGTTGAAAGCATCGGTCAATCTACCGAGCTGTCTTGAATTTGATGATATCATCGCCCTGGACGCAATTCAACAACTTTCTAACACTGATCCGGAGGCCTTTGCTCTATTGGAGGTATTTGCTGGTGGAGACCTTGAGGATTATGAAGAATTCAATGATGAACATGATGGCTGGGTTGACGATAATGGTTCGCCCTACCATCTCTTCCTTAGAACCTGCTCTAACTATGAACAGGGATCGACCACTCTATCGCTTTCCGCAAAATCCGTCTCCTGACGCTTGCATCTCTGGCTTCCTCTGCCTCGAGTCGCGAGCTACCCTACTCTGTGATTGCCCGCCGTCTGCACATCCCTAGTGAAGAAGTAGAGCTTTGGGTAATCGATGTCATCCGCGCAGGACTGGTGGAGGGCAAACTCTCACAGCTCAACCAAACATTTCTCATTCACCGCTCCACTTATAGGTCCTTCGGAAAGTCCGAGTGGGAGGAGGTTGGTGTCAGACTGGATAATTGGAAAGCTAGTTTGAGAAACATCCTAGAGGTTGTCAGGGGTGCTAGGGAACAGGTTGTCGCTCAGGGTGGTGATAGTGTAGTGCAAACGGCAATTAATGGAGGGGCAAATGCTTTGCAAGTTGAGGGTTAAATTTACCAGGTAGTGTCGTAATCTAAGTCATGCTCGATACGAAAACAAAATGGGGGTTCTTGTTCACCGAGGGATTTGCCGTACATGTAATTGTTGACTATCACACGCAAAACTATTTTTGCCTTGGGCTGATAGAAATTCAACGGTGTCCGGCTGAAGCTCGTGTGAATTTTCAACATCAATACATACCGCAGGATTTCGGTATGATTCCGACTCTAAAACACGTATGCCCCTAGGTCGTACCTTATGTTTGCATCTTATGCCGAAGCAAATCACGGCCATACGGGTCCTGTAGAATAAATGCAGGGGTGTAGGAAGCGAAAGTGGCGTTGTTCAGTTGCCCCCAAATAGGAAGTAAACTTCGACTACTGGAGGCGTAAAGGAGACGGAAGATGCTACGGTACCGGTACCTCAGAATCTCTACGGTATCCTTTCTCTCAGGTTGGGTTGTTTTGTTCCCTGTTTTCCATCCCACATACGTTTTGTTACACCAATAGACTACCAGCTCTCCAGTCAACTCTTTTTGCGTCACGAAACGCCCAGTTGTTGTGCTGTACGCCTGACGCACCCTCCGCACCTTTTCCATTCCCAATCCCCAATAACACCCGCGGAAACAAGTATATAAGGCCTCGCCCCACGCCCCATGTCTTCGGCCCTACGTTCCGTCTCTGGTAGGATCGCTTCAAACCTTCAATTTTCTATCCGCAATAGCACCGCAACGTTCGCGAGACAGCACCTTCGACCCAGAAACATTCAACCTTCGTCGGTTCCTTCTGCATTCCGCAGAACTCTAGTAAGAAGTTACGCGACAGGCCCCGGGAAAGGAGGGGAAACTGCTGGCTCCAAGAACCCGTTCCCCGTTATCCCACTTCTTGCTATCCTTGTTGCCGGTAGCGGAGGATTCTACTTTCTTGTGCAGAGCCGCAAAGGTTTGTTTATCATTTCTATACCCGTATTGTCACCAGACTGACAAGGGTGTTAGAGCCAATGCCTGCCATCGAGGAGCCATCAAGGAAGCCTAGGCTGACGGCTGGGGATGTAAAAAAGCCGGCTTTTGGTCCGGGAGAAGTCTCAGTTATCTTTGTCCTCGGTTTGTCTTGGGGCCCTTATTTTCGTGGGAAAGGAGACATGGCGAGTGATTAATATGATGAGTTGCTGATGGTGATTTAGGTGGACCGGGGGCTGGAAAGGGTACTCAGTGTCAGAACTTGGTGAGAGACTACGGGTTCGTCCATTTATCAGCTGGAGATCTTCTTAGGGCCGAGCAAAACCGTGAAGGTTCGGAGTTTGGCGAGCTGATCAAGACGTATATCCATGAGGGAAAGATTGTATGCTCTTGTTGATCTGTCGGTGGGAGAGAGGATATGCAGTTACTGACTAGTTATCTTAGGTCCCTATGGAGGTTACTGTTGCCCTCCTCGAGAATGCTATGAGGGATGCTATTTCGACCCAGAGGAAGACTAAGTTCTTGATTGATGGTTCGTCTCCTCCAAAAATGGCTGGATAGTAGACTGATTTAGTTTGGGCGGTTTATAGGTTTCCCCCGTCAGATGGACCAGGCTATTAAGTTCGAAGAGGAAGTGGCTGAATCTAGGTTTACTCTATTTTTCGAGTGTTCGGAGGATACTATGCTGCAACGTCTTCTCAAGCGTGGTGAGACCAGCGGGCGTATTGACGATAACATTGAGAGTATTAAGAAACGCTTTCACACCTTCGAGGTCACTAGCATGCCTGTCGTAGACTACTACGAAAAGAAGGATAAAGTTGTGAGAATCGATGCATCGTCCACCCAGGAGGGGGTATACTCGCAGGTTAAGAAGCAACTTACCGTATGCAGGGTCCCACCGCATCGTATATCTGCATAAATACTGATTTTCCGGTAGGATAAACTTAAGGCATAGATGACTTATAGTCTGTGCCGAACGATATTGTACTTCCCTGCGAGCCTCGATTAGGCACGTCGAGCTTCTCTTTCCGTTTGTTAGTTCACACACAGGTCGTTGTAATAAAACTCCCGATTTTCCTTTGTCTTAGTAATTGGGGTCATGGTTTGCCTTATATTTGTCGTTACGGATATCCGTGTTGCTGGAGTTGAGTCTTGGTCGAAGGACGAGCGCTGGGGTAGATAACTATAGAACCGCTTTGCTTGAATTTTAAAGGGATATACTGAGCCTGGAAACCGGAGCGCTATATACTATACAGTACACACAATTTGATCGCGGAAAATTGAATAGATACTTATATAGATTGGTATATATTGATACCTATAGGATCATAGCCTAAAGACCTCCTGTGCTGAGAATTACAGTTTGTTGGGTAAAGCAAGGAATTAGGGCACAATCCAGCTCACCCAACACAACCCTCCGTTCCTGAGCGCGACGACCGACAGCGATGATCTCCAATTGAGCATCCGCTACCACCCACGTAATGCTAAAAACCATCTCTGCTACCCGCTCATAATCATTCTACCGCTTTTCTTGCGGTGAAATTTTCACGATGCCGGAAGTATACACAGAGCTAACAGCACCAACCTCCGTGTCCTTCTCCCTCAAGCTTCCCTTCACTTCCGCAACCTCCGAAAACATCATTGTCGCCAAAACCTCCCTCCTTCAAATATTTACTACCACCACATATGAAACCGAACTCAACTCTGCCTCAGCGGATGCAAAGCAATCTGGCAATGTCGACCGAAGAATCCTCGATGCAGACGAAGAGCAAACCTTCGCAGCGGACATTGCGCTACAACGCTCGCAAGTCGAGTCGGTCACAAAATTGGTGTTAGTAGCAGAGTACCCACTTTCTGGATCTGTGACTGGCCTACAGAGGATAAAATTGCTGTCTACCCGCTCGGGGGGTGAAGCGGTGCTGGCGTCGTTTAAGGATGCCAAATGCTCACTGATGGAATGGGACCCCGAGACGAATTCGATTACTACGATTAGTTTGCATTATTATGAGAGGGAGGAGTTTTGTTCGCCCGTAGTGCCTGACGGATTGCCGACGGAGCTGGTCGCGGATCCGGGAAGTCGGTGTGCTGCCCTGAGGTTTGCTGGGGATATGCTTGCCATCATACCATTCAAGCAGCGGGAAGATGAAGAGCTTTCGCTTGGTCGTGAAGATGGTGATGAGCTTATGGGTGATGAAGGCGGGGATAATGACGATTGGGATCCAGAGATGGCGGGTAATGCACGCGGGGAGGATACTGTCATGGGTGAAGGCGGCACTAAGACAACTGACGCTCCCGAAGGGAAAGACAGGCTGTATCATCCCAGTTTTGTCCTCTCAGTATCTCAACTTGACGACGCAATTTCACATGTCATCTCCCTCACATTCTTGCATGAGTACCGGGAACCTACATTTGGGATATTATATTCTCCGAGAAGAACCTGGACGGGTTTGCTCGCTGCAGAGGGAAGGAAGGATACTATTTCTTATATCGTTATTACACTTGACCTTGAACAGAAAGCTTCGACGCCTATTTTGAGTGTATCAGGTTTACCGTACGATATATTTAAGGTCGTTCCACTGGCACCCCCAATTGGCGGTAGTTTGTTGGTTGGTGGAAACGAACTTATTCACGTGGATCAGGCTGGGAAGACTACCGGCGTTGCAGTCAATCCGTTTTGCAGGCGAAGTACCGGTTTTGCTGGACTGGCTGATCAAAGTGACCTATGCGTGGAGTTGGAGGGAAGTCAGGTTGTTGAGTTGGAAGGTGAAGGCGGCGATATGTTGCTTTTTACGGAACGGGGCGAAGGAATTATTGTGGGATTCAAGATGGATGGTCGGAATGTCAGTGGTGTTAAGATTTCCAAATTAAATAATCACCCTGGATCAATGGTTGGTGGGAGAGTTAGCACCGCTGTTGGACTTGGTGGGAGAAGGCTTTTTATTGGTTGCATTGAGGGTGACGCCCGAGTGCTTAAATGGAGGCGAAAGGGTGAAAGAAAGAAAGCAGGAGAAGGTATCAAGGAAGAAGTCCTAGAAAACGAAGATGAGGATGACGTTTATGGAGCTTTGGAAGACATGGATGATGACCTATACGGGGGTGGTGGAGATTCAAGCTTCCGTAAAGACTCTCTTACTAACGGCCAGAGGAACAGTGAGGCAAAATTTCAGGGAGAATACATTTTCCAAACTCATGATCGTCTAACAAACCTAGGCCCGTTCCGGGATATAACGCTTGGCAAGCCGACCTTCCCAGAGGAGTCCAGGGAACGCCAGAAGGGCGTCTCCCCGGAATTGGAGCTGGTGACCACCTCCGGCCCCTCTAACACGTCGGAGGACTCCGGAGTAAGCATAATTCGAAAGTCCATCTCACCCACAATTGTTGGGCGTTTTGACTTTCCCCAATGCCAAGCGCTGTGGACCGTCCGTGCTCGCTCAGCAAAAACTTCCAATGCAGCAGTAGGGCTCGGCGGTGAGGAAGATGACCGTAGCGTGGAAGAAACTTTTGATCGCTTCCTCTTCGTTACTAAGAGTGACGAATCGCAGGTTTTCCGTGTTGGTGATACATTCGAGGAGGTCCGTGGAACGGACTTCGAGAGTGAGGGTGAAACCATTGAAGTAGGGGTTGTGGGCAACGGGATGAGGATCGTTCAGGTTGTTTCTGAGCAAGTTAGAGTTTATGATTGTGGTTGGTTTTCTCTAGTCTTTGTTAGAAATATAATCCTCTCTCGTTTTAATATCATACATAATATTCCCCGCGCTAGATTGGTCTATCCTTTGGAAGACTGGTTACCGTTTCTTTTGGTATCGAGATAGGTAATTAATGGCTGATCGTGACTTTGTGGTAGATTTACAACTTTCACAGATTATTCCTATGTTTGATGAAGAGACTGAGGAAGAGGGACCTAATGTTCATAGAGCGAGGGTATGCGATCCTTATGTTCTGTTAATAAAAGTGGACGGAAGTGCGGCAGTGTATAAGATGGACTCGGCGAACTTGGAGTTGGCTGAGGAAAGGGCCGATGCAATTAAAGTATGAGAGACACCCTTCTGCCACAATATACTCGAGCTAATCGCAATAGTTTAATAAATACCAATCCGGTTGCATATATGCTTCCCCTAAGGGCACCTTTGTACCATTAGATATCCTTGTTGAGAATGTGAAGGATTATTTATTATTTCTTCTCACTATTGAGGGTGGTTTACAGGTATTTTGGTCTCGTACTCCTCATGTATCCCAGACTAACATTACTAGATATATGACCTGTCAAGCCTCGCCACCCCATTATTCGTCGCCGAAAGCTTTAGCACCCTATACCCGCTCCTCCGCGCCGACAGTTCTACCTTATCTACTGCCAATCGCGAAAAGCACCAATCAAAACAATCAATAATCGAGATCCTAGTAGCGGACATGGGCGATTCGGTATTCAGAGAACCATACCTGATCGCTCGAAGCTCGAACAACGACCTAACCTTCTATAAACCTTTCATCGCCTCCTCACCCCCAACCCTGCGCTTCATCAAGTCCCCCAATCCGCACCTAGCATCAAACGAACTCAGCTTGGGCGCGGGGAGTAAGAACATGTTCAGACCGCTGACAGCGGTCTATAATGTCGCGGGATACTCTGCTGTGTTCCTTCCGGGGGCGGATCCAAGCTTTGTCATCAAGACTGCGAAGTCGAGTCCGCGGTTACACAAGCTTGCGGGGAGTGGAGTTCGAAGTCTATCTTCATTTCACTCTGCTGGCGCGGATAGAGGGTTTGTGTATGTTGATAGTTTGGTATGGAATCTCAATTTCCTCTCGTTCGGGCTTTAAGGCTGACCTTTGGGGGGTGCGTAGGGTATAGTAAGAGTAGCGCTGATGCCTGCCGAGTTTATGTTTGATGGGAACTGGGGGCATAGAAAGGTAGCACTCGGTGAGCATGTTCAGAGTCTGGCATACTTCCCACCGATGAACGTGTATGTCATTTCCACGAGTAAACGCCAGCCATTTGATCTTGCGGAGGAAGATGGTAATATTGCGAAAGATGGTATTCCTCCCTTCTTTTACTCTACTTCAATAAACTAAACCAAAACTTAGATACCACCCTCCAGCCCGAAATAGATTCCGGCACCTTGAAACTTCTCTCGCCCCAAACCTGGACAACGGTAGATGAGTACAGTTTCGCCCACAACGAGATTGCCCTCGTTGTCAAGACCATCTCCCTAGAAGTCTCGGAGCACACCAAGGAGCGCAAGCAACTAGTATCCGTCGGGACTGCTATCTTTCGCGGCGAAGACCACTCTGCTCGCGGTGGTATATACGTCTTTGAGGTAATCGAAGTCGTTCCGGAACCTAACCGGCCTGAAACCAATCGGAAACTAAAGCTTGTGACGAGGGAGGAAGTTAAAGGCACTGTTAGTGCCATATGTGGTGTGAACGGGTATTTGCTCGCTGCTCAGGGGCAGAAGATCATGGTCAGGGGTTTGAAGGAGGATCAAAGCTTGCTGCCAGTGGCCTTCCTAGACATGTGCCTTTATGTCTCCGTTGCTAAGAATCTGGATGGGATGATCCTTTTTGGAGACTTTATGAAGAGTGTTTGGTTCGCAGGATTTTCTGTACGTTTACCTTCCATATTGAAGAGGATCTGGCTGGGGCGTTTGCTTAAGGGTGACTAACTATGTGAATAGGAAGAGCCTTACAAAATGACGCTCTTCGGAAAAGATACACAAAAACTCGAAGTCATTTCGGCAGAGTTCCTGCCAGACGGTAATCAGTTATATTTTGTCGTCGTAGACGCGGAATCGAATATTCACATACTACAATATGACCCCGAGCGTGCGTACTTGCTCCGCCCCACCCCCCCATCTACTCTCTCAAGCTAATTTGTATAACGTCAGACCCCAAATCCCTTGCCGGCCAACGCCTAATCCGCCGAGCGGACTTCTTCTCGGGCCACGAAATCTCCACGCTAACCATGCTTCCCCTCTCCCCATCTTTATCCTCTGCATCCCCCAATTCCCACCTTCACCCGGATGCTATAGACACTTCCCCATCACACCACCACCCCCATCACCAAAACCAACAGCAACAAGAATATTTCGTCCTAGCCGGCACTCAAACCGGCAGTCTCGCCATGATCCGCACGATCCCGGAAACTGCCTACCGCAGGCTCAACATCGTGCAGGGGCAGATTGTCAACGGCGAGGAGCACGTCGCGGGACTGAACCCCAGGGAGTACCGGGCCGTCGTCAACTACAGTGGTGGTGGCGGCGGAGGGGCTGGAGGAGGAGGATGGGGTGGTAGTGGAGGGGGCGTAGGTGGGGATACTATGAGGGGAGTATTGGATGGCGGGTTGGTCTCTCGATGGATTGGACTCGCCGAGAGTAAGAAGGGGGAGGTTTCTGCTAAGGCTGGTTGCGGAGTTCAGGGGATTAGGGGAGATTTGAAGAGGGTCGTCGAATTAGAGGTTGGGTATCTGTAAGGTAACCTTTTTCTTTTGTCACAGTATCATCGGGGGTTGGCTGTGGATGAGCGATGCTTTCGGTCGATTGGCTGTATAGAGTGTTGTGGAGGTAAGTTTAGGGGAAGCAGAATTACTTATCTATCTGTCTATCTGCCCGTTTCTGTATGTGGGAGGTTTGTGGAAAATGGAAGGCGAATGAATTGAAGTTTTATCATATAATAGTAAAAAAACGCAACTCAGTAGATATTGATACACTGCCAAGCCGTCGAATAAGCAAGTATGATACCAATATCGCATCCGTGCTCTATCAATTAGTTTTCTTTGCACATATAGTAAATTCTTTCGTTTTAGGGATAGAGGGGGTATATCGTTTACTTCAGACCAGATTAGAATGCTTGTCTCCGTATACGGAGGGGATTCTCTTTTGTTTAGGCTCTTTAACGGGAGCTTTAAATCCATACTTTGTATCACCGGTATTACTTCCTTCGACGTCACACATCTATTAACTGGGCGGATTGAAAGGCGGATTCTATCAGCTGATGGTGGGGGGGTTGAACTCCCGGACTCCTGCTAACCAAGAGGAGTTAATCAGATTTTGACATCTTGGCCACTGTTCTGGCTAGGTAGACTATCGACTATCTTAAGCAATATTGTCTTGGGGATGAATACTTATCCCGCAAGGAAGTGGATTTTGGATTTGGATTTTTTTCACCTGGGAATAAGGATGCGGTCTCACGTCATTGTTCATTGAATGCATTATAGGAATTAATACCTTCTCAAGAGAAGAGAGGTTATGGACATTGATCACTGATTGATTGGCAACAACGAGATACCTTTGTGTTTAAGGGAATATTCGCAACCTAGATATCGTGGAGGAGAAGGGATAGGCTTTGCTGAGAGCAAGACAGGACTTAGGCAGGCATCGTACTCGAGTACATTGACAAGAGTATAGCATAAACTTAGGAGTACTACAATATCCCGAATTTCTTAAACCACGATGATCCCATTCAGGACATTTTGCCCGACTTTAAAGTAAGACGAACGAGTTCCACCATATCTCTGCCATAGACCATCCAAACTCAACATCCACTCACACGAGATCTGACTAATCGTCTATGGATACCCCGTATGGAAAAAGCCCTGACTTAATCCTTTCCATGATACCTCAGCCAACATCTAAACATAGCTGTGACTTTATCAAAACCCAAAAGGCTCCCTCTGGACGAGAAAGAAGATGTACAGTACAAGGTGCCCTTAATTACACTAGGGATCCATAAAGAAATCTAAACTAAACATTAGAACAAGTCTAATCTTACATTTCGCTAGATCGGAACCCTTCGAAGTACTATCCCAGAGGCAAACCTGTCAGTCTGGTCTGAGTGTCTTAGATAGGAGATATTGACCCACCTTCTTCCGAAACGAATTCAGTTCATCGGCCGTCGCCTTTTTGCTTCCATTTCTATCCTCCCTTTCTCGCGTGGGCGGGGCTTGTGCACCGCCTTGTGTTCGCGAGTAGGTTATCAACCTTCTTGACCCTAGTTCGGGTGTTAGCTGGCACTAAGAGGATATACGTAGAAGGGGGAGCACATTTATTAAACTCCTGTACGCAAACGGATACCAGTTGCAACTGCGGATGACTAGGAATATCCAATTGCGAGAAGTCTTCGTTGACAGTAGGCATCCAGAAGCATAGCCTTCCACCAGGGACTAAGTGGTCCGCGGCGAACTGCATGATGTCGTCTAGCATCGCAAGGAAGCTATAGGGCCGCTTGGGGGGGACGTAGTCGTCCTGCCTATAACCCGTGATCAGCGCCCCAGAGCAGTAATGATATGATAGGTCCCTAGGGATATACAAGTGTCTCAGAACCCCATCCCGAATAACCGGTTCCTTCCCCTTCTCCGGATCCCGGTTACCGAGAACCTTTAGCCCCTCGCGCACGCCATAGGGCGGATCGCACACAATCACATCGATAAAGGGGGTCTGGCGTATAGGTGTGTTGGTAAGATCCGAGACGAATCCATCCAAATAATTCCCTACGAGTCCATACTGCTGAAAATTACTCAACACGCTCCTTCCGTTCTTCCCCCTGATCTGCCGTCCATCGATATCAGACCCTAGACACAACCCGCCGAAGTGCGCACACGAAACCACGAAGGACCCCGTCCCAACAAAGGGGTCGAAGGCAACCTTCCCAGGTGCAACAAGCGCCATATTTGCCGTCACCAGCGCCAATTCCGCGTCCATAGAAGTGGTCCCGATGTAATGCCTTTTCTTCAAATCGTACCTCTCAACGAGCGCTCTACTTCCACCACCCACCCTCCGCCCGAAGAATATACGTGTGGGTGTCGCTACTTTCTCCGGGAATTCCTCCAGCACGGTGAAAGTCATGTCTGGCTCTTTCATCCTTATCTCCCCGTCAAGGCCGAGATAAGCGAAGCTCTCAATTATCTCCCGCTGCGCGGATTGCTTGCGCTTACCGTTATAGCATTCTATTTCGAATTTAAAGGTGCGCGACATGCATGAGGGCCAGAGGTGCGACGTTTGGGACTTAATTGTTGCATGGAGGTGATCGTAGTCTGGGCCTGTGCTCCAGAGTTCGTAGATGCCCTTTGCTAGGATCGAGCGCTCGATAAGGGCTTTTGCGGAGGAGTTGTTAGGGAGGTGGACAATTGCGAATGGGGACTGTGAACCCGGGAAAGAAAGAAAAACTTATTAGTCAATTTCATCTCTTTCTTGCGTGCGAGGGGAACGCTCACAACATCGGAGTACTCCTTCCATTCGATTCCCACACCGGTAAGCTGGGACAGTGAGTCTAACTCTGCTTTCCTAAAAGTCTCATGAATCTGGGCAAAGTATATCAGGTATTCCCGTAGTTGGGGCGGTTCTTCAAACATTTGTCTCTCTATTTGTGGTGGCAGTAGTGGTCGGGTCTTGCGGTTGGTTGGTTGGAATTGTGGGGCACAAGGTTGATGGGTTGGTGGACTACTGGGGCGAAATTCGGAAAGGGTTACAATAAGGTTTAGCCAAGCTTTTTTTAATCTTCCGAGAAGATAAGCTTCTAGAACCGCTTAGGCAGTTGGAGGCATTGCATCGGTTATCACTCGTACAATGTCTTATTTGAGGACTTTCTCGGTCTAGGCAACACAACCAATCCGGCAATTAGAAGAGAGAGAGAGGGAATTCCTACCGTATATGATCTCCCCGACTCCATCAGCTAGTTCATACTCGTGTCTCCGCGCCAAGAATAGGCACCTGTTTTGGAATAGCCACCGTGGGCCCGTATGGAGAATAGCGTTGAGGCCGCTTTTCTGGAGAAGTACTATGTGTCTATATATCAGCCTTAGGGTGAGAGGAGAGAAGGGAAGAAAATCAAAGGACGAATGAAGAAGAAAAACAAACGCCACTCGGGGATTGATTTGCCTGATCTTATTTTCACACCCAAGCAGTTACCCCCCCCCCCCCCCAACACACATGAAAAGCAGCCAAGTATAGTACCACATAATACAAGTACAACTCGACGAGCTTTTAGGCACGTTGAACCTTATTCGGCTTGCCTTCCACAAAAGTTAGAGGAAAAAATGTGGTTGCTGGGGGTAAGGAATGGGTATTTTCCATTCTCCTATGTTCCGTACGTTTTCCTCCAATAGCTTCTCTTGAGCCGGGTTACATCTTGTGCTTCCGCCGTTAAAAGATCTAAAATCCTGCAGTCTTCACCAGTACCATCGATGCCTGCCTTCTCATCTTGAGCCTAAATGAACCCGATTCGGTACTGTATTGTACTTGCCCTTGCCACGTTACTTATATCATGTCGTTAGCAATAATATTCATAGGAATGGACTTCTACATGTAGTGTCTTTGTCGTAGGTAACATATTCTTGAACAGGAGTTTTTTGGAATTTGGGTCTGATTAATATGACTATATGTTCTTGGGTTCCTCTGACCGCGTGTCATAGGGGGAAGCTCTGTAGACTACCAGTTGGAGGTTTAATCACACAATTAGGGAGCGATTAAAATGGAAGGGAGTAGCGGTGAGGTTACTCGCGGGATGGCAGTGCGGTAGTGATGGACTAGGCGCATTCAAAAGGCTTTGATGAGTTGTACTGAGAATGGATATGTAAAGCAGAGGCAATGTTAGAAGGCTTAGGGAAGGGATAAAATGCATGAGTAGAGAAGAAGAAAAGTAAACAAAATTTAACGCTGGGATCATGGTGGTAAGATAAGAGTTGCAACTCTTGATATTACTATGATAAAATTATCATATAAGAATTCTTTTTCTGATTTCCTGTTTAGGGAAGACCATGCTTAAAATTCGAAAGGGAGAAATTATTTTCGACCAGTTCCGATGGTCTAACGGCTAAGGAACTGGTCCGCATCGATCCGAAACAGCAACCAGCGCGAGTTCGAACCCCCCGGTGAGAACGAGGGGATGTAGTCGAGCATTGAAAAATGCTCGGCGAACCTCTTTTGCTGCGGATGAGGGTAGAGGGTGGTAAATGCCCTAACGTCTACGAGTAGATCATTGAAGCATCAACTATTTCAACTATTAGGGAAGCAAGGCCAGGCCAAAACCAGTGTTCCAGTTTAGCTCGTTTGGGCCAATTGTGACGGTGAGGGGAAAGTATATTAATAAAAACCCACCCAAGAAGCACAGCTTGCTGTTGAAATATCGTTCTTGTGTTCAGGGCAATTTCTATAACACAGATATCAGCACATAAATGAGAAAAGGTGCGCCTAGCTGTGCACTGTGCGCCAGGGAAGAGTTTTAAAAGGGTCACGTATCACAGATGGAGAGCCGAAGGCCGTCAGATACCGGTACTTGCCCTGTACCGTATCATACCTGGGATAATTTTGTTCACTCCCAACCCATCTTCAAGTTAGCCACCTATCTACACCACCCCTGCCGGAGTAGAGTCGAGTAGCCTATCGCACGGTATCATATGATATATGTTTTCAGCGGAGGTACAGAAAGGTGAACCCCAGCGTTCAAAGCAATGCCCACGATAGAAATGGGACAGGACGAGCCATAGTCTATGATGCGGTTAGCAGAGGGTAAGCACAAACGCTCACTCGTAATGGGCTAGATGCCGTGCTTCTTGGGGAGAGTTCATGTTCCAGTTGCGAATGCACAAAAATGCAAAGCCTGCCAAACTTCATCTTAGTGGTCTCTGCGCCGGCTGCTCGGGCGAGAAGTTAGTGCCCAAGACAGATACCGAAGATCGGGGTCTTGGCAGCTTCAATTGTTGTTCGAAGTCTGTCCACGATAGCCTTTAGGATAGCTGGGTCGCCAGGTCCGTTACTGACAAATAGGCCGTCACAGTTTCCCTCCTTTAGAAAATCGTAGTCCACCCGCATTCACAACTTTCCCAAGGGGTTCTCGCCTTTATGCTTAGTATCTCGGGGCAGGCTATATATTACGAAGGTTACCCTCCCGAATGCGGGGCTCTCAAACCCCCCCAAAAAAGTTCAAACCACTTAAACCCTTGGCGCCCTCCACACAATATCCACCATATACAACAAGTCTACCCCCTACAATCTAACAATCCTTCTCTTCCGCTGTATTGATAATAATGTCTGCTACCAGTCTCCTGAATCCTAAAGCTGAGTCAGTTCGTCGCGGGGAAGCTCTCCGAGTGAACATCGCCGCCGGCGAAGGTAGCTTCCACCCTATTCCTCTTTGCGTGCCTTAGTTGTCATAGCTAATTAATTGGGGCGGATAGGGCTGCAGGATGTCTTAAAATCAAATCTGGGTCCCTCGGGGACACTGAAGATGCTAGTTGATGGGTCGGGTCAGATTACGCTGACCAAGGATGGGCAGAAGCTGCTGCATGAAATGACTATTCAGAATCCTACAGGTATTTCACCTGCTTTGTGAGGAGGATGGGTGGGGCGAGGGCTTGAGAATCTTGCTAATGCGTTGCAAATATAGCTGTGATGATCGCTAGAGCGGGTACGGATTTCTATCAGCCATAGGTTGCTACGGAGGTGAATGTTAATGCTGATTCGGGGATTTTAGCAACGGCTCTTGATGACATCGCTGGTGATGGAACTACTAGCGTAGTACTATATGTCGGAGAGCTCCTGAAGCAAGCGAGAAGATATATCGAGGAGGGTTTACATCCCCGGATTATTACTGAAGGATTCGAGCTTGCCAAAGTTGAGGCGCTTAAGGTTTGATCCATTCAGGTCACTGTCATCACCAAGCATTGCCTAACATATCTGGTCATGTACAGTTCCTAGATGACTTTAAGATTCCTCGTGAACCGGACCGTGAACTCCTACTCTCGGTGGCTCGCACTTCCCTTTCCACCAAACTTAACAAAACCCTTGCCGAATCCCTCACCCCCGCTATTGTCGACGCTGTTTTGGCGATCTACTCTCCTCCAGCGAAACCCGATCTACACATGATAGAAATTATGAAGATGCAACATCGTACCGCCTCAGAGACACAATTGATTCGTGGTTTGGCACTGGACCACGGTGCTCGCCACCCAGATATGCCGAAACGTGTAGAGAATGCACACATACTTACTCTCAACGTTTCTTTAGAGTACGAGAAGAGCGAAGTAAACTCCGGTTTCTTCTACTCGTCTGCAGAGCAAAAGGAGAAACTTGTTGAGAGCGAGAGGAGGTTTGTCGATGAGAAATTGAGGAAAATTGTTGAATTAAAGAAAGAGGTTTGCGGAAATGACCCCAAGAAAGGATTCGTTATCATCAATCAGAAGGGAATTGATCCTTTGAGTTTGGATGTTCTTGTAAAGAACGGCATCTTTGCCCTTCGACGGGCGAAGAGAAGAAACATGGAGCGTCTACAGTTGGTATGCGGTGGTATATCTCAGAACAGTGTTGACGACTTGACTCCTGATATCTTGGGCTGGGCTGGAACTGTTTATGAGCATACACTCGGCGAGGAGAAGTACACCTTCATTGTATGTTCGCCTAAGGTCGCTCTTGATCTTGTTCTCTGCAGCTAATAGAAGGAACAGGAGGACGTCAAGAACCCAAAATCCGTCACTCTGCTCATCAAGGGCCCCAACGCACACACCATTGCTCAAATCCAAGACGCAGTCCGCGATGGGTTGAGGAGTGTTTATAACGTGATTGTTGACGGCTCGGTCGTTCCAGGAGCTGGGGCTTTCCAAGTTGCCTGCGCAGCACACCTTACCGGCGAAGCCATGCGAAAGTCCGTCAAGGGCAAAGCAAGAATGGGAGTACAGGCATTCGCAGACGCCCTATTGGTTATCCCTAAGACTCTTGCGGCGAACGCTGGGTTTGATATTATGGACTCTTGTATCCATTCATTTTACCCCATCTCTTGGAGCTAGGTGCTGATGATGGGTATAGTGGCAGCACTGCAAGACGAACAGGCAGAGGGTAACATTGTCGGAATCGACCTCAACAGTGGAGAGCCCATGGACCCTGTATCGAGAGGTGTCTTCGACTCTTTCCGAGTCCTCCGGAATTCGATTGCCAGTGCGTCAAGCATTGCTAGCAACCTTTTACTCTGCGACGAGCTGCTTAAGGCGAGACAGATGGTAAGCTTGATAGCACACCTTATGCCGCTGAAAGTCTGGCTGCTGACAACGATCACAGGGCTCGAAAAGTGGACCTGGTGGAGCGCCAGAGGAGTAAGTGCGATGATAGTATAATATCAAAAACGTTAGAGGTCGGATGGGGAAAAGGCTTAAAACTGAGCGGATAAATAAAAGGCTTTTCCATATTTGCTTGGTTCACCCCTATTCTTTCATTTCTTTCTCGTGACCTCATTAATTACCGGCAAGCCGCCAATATGGGACGAAATAAGTAACCTGTGATTTGACATGCTTTTTCCCGATCATGCTCATGCCTAGAAACCCATCCCCTCACCACAAAAAATCCACTAAAAGATACAATCCCAAAATAACAAGAGGTAAAAAATGAAATTGAACAAAAAAAATATTAACATAAGGGCTAAGTAGCGGCACACGGGAGCTAAAACAAATCACCCAACAGAAGAAAGAAAAAATGAAAGAAAAGAGGGGAGAGAAAAAGACTACTCCTTCTTCTCTTCCTCACTCAACCCCCTTCCAAACTTCTTCTCACTAGCGCTCCACTCCCTCCTCTCCTGCACCATCCTCTCGACAAACGCACCCGTGAACTTCCACGCCTCAGCGCTTCCCAAATTCCACGCTTCAACAGCCCACCTAATCCTAGCAACCTTCTCATTATCCTCCATTTTCTCCTTCCCCACCTTCTTCCCACCGAGTACTTCACCAACCGTCTTCCGAAACACGACATTCCTACGCTCGTCCCCGGCCGCCTTCTCATTCTCCGACTCCGCTGCGGAGGCGAGAGTGAATCCGAATATCCACGAAACCTCCTCTTCGCCGATGGGCGCCTCAGCCGAGGCCCATAGACTCGAGAAGCTCGCGCTAGCGGGGGCAGCGACGACCTCCTTGACAGCGAGGACGCGGGTGCCGGCACCCACGCCGCCCTTCAACGGGGGCGTGGTAGCCTTTTGTAGCCATGCGTCACGATCCCGTGTCTGCGTACGCACGTAGCGGATGCTGTGTTGGATGTTTTCCGACAGGCTAAAGGTCGTGTCCATCAGTGCGTAGTAGGTGTATGGATGCGGCACGGCGGCGAGGAGGAAGGTGAAGGGGTCCTGGGACATGGAGGGTTTGACCACCACAGGGAGTTTCTTGCAGGGGGTGCAGTGGCGATTGGACGGGCAGGAGCCCGGGATTGGGTTCTCGGGTGGGCAGAAGGAGAGGCGATCCGCTAGGGTTGTTATGGCAGCGTAGGCTGGTTGGAGTTCGATGTGGAGTGGGGAGAGGAGAATTATGCTGGTGTTGTAAGTTGACAGGAAGGTTTCGTGCAGGTGCGAGTTGATAAGGACGGGGAGCTGGGCGGCACTTAAGTCTGGCCAGCGGTCTGCTACTACCGATGGGGTGTAATCGGCGAAGGAGCGGGGAAGGGGCTCGGTGCGGATTAGGCCATCCGGGGCGGTATTTGAGATTTCTTCGATGGAGGCGGTCTCATTGGTTGCGGTGTCGGTGATGTGCTTGAGGAAGATGTCGACTGAAGACTTGTCGCCGGCGAACAGACGGTTTCCGTACCTAGCCACGCCGTCGAAGTCGCAGCGACGAAGGGCAGTGAGTCCGTAGTCGTCGTGGGGGGCCATCGGTATGATCTATCTCGAAAACAATCAAATTAATTACCAACTCAATTCATTTCCCCCCAAAGAACCAATTAATGCCATGCATAC
>Ga0307507_10003952_pt1 | contig 27279 bp, 14 predicted proteins | sample 7_EM_MG_FD_207223 | JGI IMG/M metagenome (GOLD analysis project Ga0307507, IMG submission 207223) | Populus trichocarpa ectomycorrhiza microbial communities from riparian zone in the Pacific Northwest, United States - 7_EM | ecosystem: Host-associated > Plants > Roots > Unclassified | place...
CACCAATACTACTCGAGTAGATACAGTGATGGAAAAGGTTGTTGTTCTAGATAGGGGAGGGTGAGGAACTTAAGGTTCCTCACCACGCTAGTGCCGCGACGACACGTGATGGCAACTTGCCTCACGTGACGGCAACTTGCCGCATATGGCGGCAATTTGCCTTATTCCCAACACTAATCTTATAAGAGATATAGGCGTTGATTTGGTCTATCTCTAATAATATAAATATTAAGAAATTGGTTAAATTCTTTTATCCTTTAGATTTTATAAGTGCTTGCAAGGTTTGTTACTAATTCTTCTAGATTAGTAAAATAGGGTTTTGTTGCCATAAGAAGAATATCATTAATATAAAAGAATATCATAATAGGTCTAGTTAGATGGATGAAAAGGTATAGTTTATTAGGTATAGGTATTAGACCTAGGCGGTGTAGAGTGGCTAAGATCTTAATGAACCATAGCTTTAGAGATTTATAAAGTCTGTAGAGGGCTTTCTAGAGTTTAAGAACTATATCTTTCCTTCCTTCCCTGTAGCCCTTAGGCATTATAATATAGACTTCCTTATCAACGTTAGTATTAATAAAGGCGTTAACCGTATCTAGGTGGATAACCTTAAGGTTAAATACAGTGACTAAGGCTATAAGTAATCTAAATGTCTTAAAGGTGGCAGTAATAGCATAGATATCTCGTTTATATATACCTAGTTAGAGATCACCTTAAATATATAGTCTGGCTTTAAATTTTGTGATGTAGCCATCTATATCCTCCTTATAGGTAAATACCTATTTTGTTAAGATTGCCCTTGCTTCTAAAGGTAGGATAACTTTATCCCATATTTGCTTTGTAATAAGGGCTTACATCTCGCGGTATACTGCTGCTTGGAAGTGTTAGGCTATAGGATAGTTTATTATCTCTTTCTAGGACTTTAGTAGTGGTGGCATCTTACTATAATAGCTATAGCTTTGTGCTATTGCGATGGCGAAGGCCCTATATGCCTGCTTATATATAGGGTCATTATTGGGTCCTTGTAGGTTGTTATTAGAAGAGAAGAATGCCTTTTAATATAGATCTTAATTTAGTATTTCTATTGCCTTTTATATTTAGGTTTTCTGATATTTAGATTAACGCTTAGGCTCTTCACCCCCTAATAATAAAGCAGTCCGTTTACTTAATTCTGGAGATAGGTTTATGGGTGGTTGGTCTTGTTAGATATTAGGTTAGGATGCAGTTGGATATTAGTTGGATATTAATAGTTCTGGGTTAGATATAGACGGATATTAATTAGATATTAATGGTCTTATATCTAATATAGATAGATATTAGTTGGATATTAATAGTTCTTAATTAGATATAGACAGACCCTATTTAGGAGTAGAAGGAGGTGGAGTAATAAGTAGGTTTATTTTATCTTCCTTTAGGGGTTCTAGAAGGAGAGGGAGAGGTAGATTTAGAAGTATAGGTGGCTGTATATTAGCTAGTGCCTTTATATCTTTAATCCAGTTAACCTTGTCCTCTAGGAAGATATCTATAATGTCTTAAATTCTTCTAATTTCTTCTATCTCTTAAACTAAGACATCTCTTGGTTTTGTATCGGGCTAATAGCGTTAAGTTTTGTTAACCTTAATATCTTAGGTTTGAATTACTCGGTTAGTAATTAGTAACTATACTTAATAGATATTTAAGGCTTTAAAGCCTATTAAGTAACCCTTTAAGGCTTATAGATCAAATTTGCTAAGTTAGTTACATTTCTTACCAATAATTAAGATGTAGGTAAGGGAGCCTAGAATCTAAATACTGTAGAGGTTAGGTTTCTTTCTATATAAGTGCTTATATAGAGTTCTCTAGCCTAGAGAGCGGATAGGTATTTGGTTAAGGAGATAGATACCTACTATAACAATCTTAGGCCATAGGAATTTGGGTAGGTTTACCTTATACATTAATACCCTTCCTCTTTTGGAAATTAACCTTCCTAATCTCTCTGCTGGACCATTCTAGTTAGGGTTATAGGGAGTAGATACCTCCTATTTAATCCTATTATCTCTTAGGTAGTTTTTAATAGTGTCTCTAATACCTTACTTATTATTAGATTAAAACCATTTTATACCTTCTATTGTGAACTTCTTTGCGAAGGCAACTATTGCTTTAAAAATGGGTAGTAAGGTATGCTGTTAATAATTTGGTAAGGGCTAGGTATAGTAGTATTTAGTCTTCTTGTACTAGAAGTAGGCGATGTATATTACTCCGCTATAACCTCTTCCCATTATAACGATATTAAAATGGATGCGTTTAAAGGGAGTTCTTACTCACAATGTTAGTGGGCGGCGTGATATCTGCCTTTAAAGCTTTGCCATAACACATAGCTTGTATAGAGGTTGTCCGAATTCAGAAGTCTGTTTCAGTGCTTTAACTATTAACACCCCCTTAGTAGCAAGTGGTAGGTTAGATATGGATTCTATATTGCAATATCCCATTTATTAATACTAAACTTTCTTTATTACTTACTGCTTAAATAGTTCCTTTAAGTTAACAGTAAAGACAGATAGATTGTTAACTTCCTAAGGTTGCCCTTTTAGGAAGTATAGTCTACCATATTTAGTTAAATTTAAAAATAGCTGCTCTATATGGCGATAGACCAGTTAATTCTTTTCTTAATTAATCCTTATACCTATATTAAAGAGAGCATTATTACAGACGATATTGGTGTGGAAGCCTAGGTAGTAGGCGACCTTCCTTAAGATAAGGAGCCTCTTCCTTTTCCTATATTTAAGTGTAAGTCTAGCTTCTCTATATCCAAGAATTATTAAGGAGTTATCTTCTGTATTAATAGTTATAGGCTTGACTTCCTTATAGTTATAGAGGTAGTTAATATTGTTAGTAATATAAAGCTCTGCTCCTAAGTTATAGAGAAAAAGGTTTTTAATATTAAGATTAGCCCCAGATAGTAATACTATGGTAATAGTTAGTGGCGGTAATTAGGTACGTTAAGGTTCTCCTCTCTAATTTCTCCTACGTAAAGGTGGTTGTGGTTTTAATAGTAGTAATTTAGTAAAAGTCCTCTTCTATTCTGCGTATATTATCTTACCTTCTTTGGTTTTGAGATATACTTAATATTAACGCTTGCGGCGCTTATTAACCACCTATCTATCCAGTCTTAATTCTTTAAAGAGGTTATAGTATTACTTTATAATATGTTCTCTACTATATACTAGGCAGTGTTTTTAATCTTATAAAGGACGTTTAGGGTTGGTAGGTTCACCTAATAAGGTAGGGAATACTGCTGCTGCTCTACGTTTTAGTAGTTAATAAAAAACATTAAATTTCTTAATAAGATCTTTAAGGGTAATATTAAGGGTGTTCTCCTTAGCTCGCAAGCTATAGGCGCTAAAGATGCTTAGATTAATATCCTGGTATGCCCTAATAAAGTAATAAATAAGGTATTTCCTTATTACTTTCTTAGGGGGGTTATTAATCTTTTCTACTTTTTTAGTAATAGTGAAGTAGAGTTAAAGCTAGGCCTCTAGACCTAGGCGCTTAGGACCTTACTATAGTCGGTTAAGTTTGTTATCTAGGGTTTAATAAAGTTAAGTATTAGATGGTTTTGCTACGTTAACTAACAGCTTTAGTATAGCGTAAGGGTTTGTTATATTATTAATAAAACCCTAATAGTTTAGACCTGCTGTAGTATATATAAGAGTATTAAGGGCGGTAAGGCCCTTATCTATTTAGATATACTCCTTATAAGCTATCTTATAGGCATTCCACCTGCCTGTTATATTTATCTTAGCAAGGAATTTTTCTAGAAAGTTACTCAGGGTTGCTAGAGTAATAGGTATATTAGATAAGGTTTAAGAGAATATTTATAAGGGTTCTAATTTAGGAACTGGTTAATCTTATCCCTCTTAATTTATATTTAATATAGGAAGGGTTTGTTTCTTTATATAGTACTCCAAATCTAGTAGGGTATTAACTGGTAGGTTAGTTTCTTCTAGGTTAACGTACCTCCAGATACGTTATGCTTTTACTTTAGATTTAATATAATTATACTATATAATCCAGTCTTCCTGTGTAAGAAGCCTAATAACCAATGTATTTAATAACATAGTGACGATATTAATAATATTAATAAAGGTATTATAAGATAGTTTAAAAGAGTTAAGGTTATTGCCGAATATAGTATAGCTTAATAAGTTAGTAAAACTAAGACTCTTAATTATTAATAACTAGCGTGTACACGTAATAATTATGTAATTGCAAGCAGTTAAAGGGTAAACCTTAAGTTAAGTAATCTTTCTTAATTTCTATAAGCTGTCTTGCTGATATTTATATATAAGATGGGGTTAATTACCTAATAAGTCCTCTCTTGTTATGCAGAGGAGGTATCAAATCAGGTGGAGGTCTTGATTAAGGGGAAGCACCAAATTACTCATCTTGATACTTAGGTGCAGTATGCCTTACCACGTGATTTTCCGTTAATATGCCGTATGGGAACCAACCTAATCAGTCCTCCACCCGATAACTATTGTCATACACGAACCGCTCGTTCCCGTCACTTTCTATGGGGCTATGAGGGAGTCCCTAGTTACGAAGGTTTTGAATATAGACAAAATTTGTTTGCAAAATCTGCAAACCTTCATAATCAGGGATGCCTTCATAACCCCATCACCTACGTTATTGAAATCTTCTTCTACTTTTTAACCCTCTTTCCTCAGCGCGCCCAAACGCCCCAAGTTGAATTCCATTGCCCGGCATGGCTCGTTCAAGAGCAGGATCACGGTCAGATTGTCGCATGGCAGACATCCGGGCACTGTCACCCACTGCATTGCACGGCGAATCTTTATGGCGCCATGAATCCATTACCTTAGCACGCATTTCCTGGCCCTTGGTCCTGGCTTTCCTCCTGCAATACTCCCTTCCTATAGCCTCCGTTTTTACCGTCGGCCACCTGGGCAAAATCGAACTCGGCGCCGTCTTACTCGCAGGCATAACCGCAAATATTACCAGTTATGCTGTCTACCGGGGCCTCGCCACCGCCCTCGACACGCTATGCGCTCAGGCCTACGGTTCTGGGCACAAGACGCTTGTAGGGGTGCATATGTAGCGGATGGTCTCTCTTTTGTGGATGGTTACAATTCCCGTCGGACTGATCTGGTTTAACAGTCCCTGGATCCTGAGCATAATCGTCCCGGAGAAGGAGACGACTCGTATGGCGGGATTGTATCTACGCATCTGTGCATCCTTCTTGTGCTAGCTCCGTTGAACGGCTTCCTCCACTGGCTGTTCGTGTGGCATTTTAAATGGGGATTTGTCGGCGCACCGATTGCTGTCGTAGTGACAAATACGCTCCTCCCACTTTCGCTAATTGCATACGTGCGCTTCATTAACGGCATTTAATGCTAGGGTGGTTTCGCGAAAAAGCCATTTAAGAACTGGGGCCCGATAATTAGTCTCGCTCTTCCAGGACTGTTAATGGTCAAAGTCAAGTAGCTAGCTTTCGAGATTCTAACCCTATTCTCCAGTTTCCTCGGACCTGATGTTCTCGCAGCGCAGAGCATCGTCATGACGATCGCGACACCTGCCTCACAAATTCCCATCCCGCTCGGCATCGCCGCTTCCACGCATGTCGCGAACTTGATAGGTGCTGAGCTGGCCTCTCAAGCGCGGTTGGCAGCTAAAGTTGCCCTTGCGGGTGGAGTTTGCGTTGGCGCCTTCAACACGGTTGTTTTTGTGAGTTTGAGGAACTACATCCCTCGACTATTTACGAATGACGAGGATGTTGCTAGATCAGTGGCGACCCTCCTTCCTTTGTGCACGATGTTCCAGATGCTCGACGCGCTTGCGACCGGGTGCAATGCCTTGCTTAGGGGCATTGGGAGATAGGAGGTCGGTGGATATGTATGCCTAGGGTGCTTTTACATCGTATGTCTATGGTGTACTCCCGCTAAGTTTTATAATGCGAAGGCTGACAAAAGAACTAAGGTTGGGCTGCCAATTTCGTATGTATTAGCATTTGTCACGCACTGGGATCTATTTGGCCTTTGGGCTGGGCCTTCATTGGCTCTTGGACTGTATGCAAAGCTCTCCTCCCACTGCATTATTTTATCCCGTTGCTGAACTAATATTTTACAGGGTTGCTACCATTGAAGCATGCTTTCTGTTTACCACAAGCTAGGATTAGGCAGTCGAGGAAGCGGAAGACAAGAATTCCGCTACTGCACAATGGATACTAAAGAAAAGCTTCGCGGCTAATAGATCACGCCTGGGTTACGATAACAAAATGTGACATTTAAGGTCTATTGGGGTGTCTTTTAGATGAACTCTAATGTACTGCTCCAAATCCCATGATAACTGTATATTATGAGTCAGTGATTGTATTGGACTGGGGTAATGTTGGATCCAAGGGTTGCATCGGAGCTGGATCTAGTGATTTTAGATCTGGAGTGTAGTGGATCTGGTCGAACTGGCGCTCCTGGAGCTCCAGTTTTATGCCCGAATAGGAGGAGTTCTAACCCGAATTAGAAAGAGGTTAAAGGAGGAAGGACTAAAACGTGTTAAGACGTGCTAAGGACTAACAGAGCCAATCGTCCGTTAGCTATAGCGGTAAGCGTCTACCCCAAAATAGCGTGTATTAAGTAGAGTTAAGAACAACTTACTTCTACCATCCTCCTATCTTCTTTTACCGTGTTAGTGTTTTCCTGCCTGCCGCCGCTGTAGAGCGATTTTATCCTTAACTCCGCTACGACGAAGGCTTCAACATAATTTAATACTATCACCCCGTGTCGCCCGAATCTTCTACGGAGCGTCGGATTTATGAGATAACCTTGTGGCACAATGAGGGCATCACAGTTGCGAGCAGTTACTCTGGTGCTTATCCCATTATTCCTGAACGGCGCTTGCTCAGGACCTACCCCTCGTCCCTCCGATTTGGCGGGTAAGTCACTCACCTTGCGACGCTTGCCCACAAGCTAATTTTGAATCCAGCACAACAGCGATCCTGTCCACAACTAATAGATGCTACCATTGAAACTCTCACCGCAGGCCTCGACCGCAGGCAATTCACCACTGTGGATCTTGTGAAAGTATGTGCCGCTCATTTGATTGGAAACCAACCACCTCCACTTGCCCGTGATGATTTTAGAGCCATTAACCTCTGATTCTACATTGTCATGCTTCCAACCTTTACCTTTCTATTTGAGAGATTTCTCTTGGCTTTTATCACCACGCCATTATTCTATTGGGCATGTCATAGTCAAGTGAGCACAGTAATAATGTTCGCTAGGCATACCTGGCAAGGATTGCAGAAGTCAACGATACTTTACATGCGGTGACCGAGGTCAATCCAGATGCTCTAGCAATCGCGGCTGAGCTGGACGCCGAGCGTGCCGCTGGATCCATTCGAGGGTAGGGCTTGCAATAGACACCGTTGAAGCACTTTTCGTTTGTGGCTAATGACGCTAGGCCGCTCCATGGAATACCAATTCTCGTCAAGAACAATATTGCTACATATGACAAGATGAACACTACCGGTGAGTTGAAAAGGCTTTTGCCACGCGAAAATAGCTAATATACTATCAGCCGGTTCCTGGGCGCTACTCGGAGCTAAGGTACCCAGAGACGCAACTGTCGCGCAGAAACTCCGGGCTGCTGGGGCGATTCTCCTTGGAAAGGCCAATCTCAGCCAATGGGCGGACTGGAGGTCTCTTAATTCGAGCAATGGCTGGTCGGCGCTCGGCGGTCAAGTTTACGGCCCCTATTTCCCGGACGAAGACCCGAACGGAAGCTCAAGCGGCAGCGGTGTAGCATCCACGCTTGGCCTAGCACTGGGTTGCTTAGGGACCGAGACAGATGGCTCAATTTTGTCGCCGTCTTCGTTTAACAACCTAGTTGGGATTAAACCGAGTATGCAACCGTCAGTGCTGCCAACAATCAAATATCCTGATTGATTGGCGGGATATTTGATTGATTGACGCACGGGCCGTATTTGATTGAAGCTAGCCTGATTGACGGCTGATTTGATTGAACTTCCAATCAATTATTTGGCCAGGAGGTTGTCCTAGCAACGTGTCGCGATACAGTGACAAAAAGAACATAAGGTAAGATATTGAGCTTATTAATTGCAGGAATTCGCAGGAATTCGCTTTAATCTATAAGATCTGTATTTAGCTAGTGCCTCTAATACTCACTAGCCTCTATAACCTCTGCTCCTAAGCAATTTCGCTTATCTATAATAAGCCTTTTAGCTGCTAAGAATACGCGTTCTACCTTACTACTTATTGCTGGTATTGAGAATATATTAAATGCCATACGTGCAAGGATAGGAAAGTTAGTTTAATGCTCCTTCCACCATATAAGCGGGTCCTTAATTGATAGAAGCCGGCAATTAAAAGACCTTAGATAGGTATCAAGCTCCAGACTATCCATATCCATCTTCTTCTACTTATAATACTTCCGTAATAGGTAATTAACTAAGAATTCGTCGTATACAAGGTAGGAAGATTTTGCATTATTTAGCTAATTCTTAAAGTTAAAGGCGGAATTAATATTAGGAACCTTTTCACAATAACTTAGGAAAAGGTCTTTAAATACCTTCCTTGCGGTCTTAACCCAACTTGGATACTATGCCCACTTATCCTTAAAGTACTTAAATCGCCGTGCAGGGTAAAGGACAATAGCTGTAACGTAAAGAGGTAAGAAATCTGTTAGCTTAAAGTACTTCTTAAGCTTTAGCTAGGCCGTGTTAATACCAGTGTTATAGTGCTTAGTTCGTTCAAAATTAGCATTAGACTTATTAATCTCCTTCTACGCCTTCTTAAGAACATTATACATAAAGTTTATACCATAGAGAACTCTCTATAGAGCGCTATATTGTCCCTCTTAACTAACTCCCTATACTTAACCTTCCTCTTATTTACAAAGCTCTTAAAAGGGAACCAGTATTTTTTACCACCTAATTAGGTCCTCCCAATCGGCCTCTTATAGAAAGTCTTGTTAAAGGTTATAGGTACACTACTAGTTTAGAAGTTTCTAGCGGGTTTAATAGAGGGTAATAGTAGCACGTAGTTTAATTGCTAGTATTTATTAGTACTAAGTAAAGGAGAAGAAGAAGGGGTCGCTAAAACTAATATAAATAAATATATACAGCTAACCGCCAAGGCTCATTATGCAGTATGCCTAAGTTATATAGGTTACTACAAGCGCTGCTATAGGAATATGCGGCACAAGTTGCCAGCTAGCAACTTATAGTAACTTACTACGGCCGTAAAGAGCCTAGAAATAGCGCGCAGTATAATACCCCTAGTAGTAACCAAGAATTGCAATATATAGCATATTGCGGCAATATGGCGGCAATATGGCAGGTAATGCGCTCTAGTATTATTACATAAATAAAAAGAAATAGAACATACTACGAGAAATTATAGCCTTAGTTAAATTCCACCAAATTCCTCCATCTGTAAGAAGCTGGTAATATTAGAAGTCTTCCTCCTAGCACTCTCTAAATATTATTATCCTTATTAAATTATAGTTAATATAGACATAGATATTATAGAGCTTGCTAATTAGGCCTATACCATTCCAAATTTTAAATGCTTTATCGTATAAAGTACCAGCTAGCTTCCATTTAAGCTTACTAACACCCTTACCAAATAGTAAGGCCTTAATAACTAGGTTAATAATATAACCAAGATATTATAGGCGCGAATAGCCAACGTTAATATTAAACCAAGTTACTAACTCCTTTAGTATAGTATTATTATCCGTAGCATTATCTATTATAAACGCTCCAAGATTCTGGCCAATCTCGTAGTTATTAATAATATTGGCTGTAATTTCTGCAATTAATTGGCCAGATTTTGCTCCATTTACTTTCCGGAAACCTAGAAGACAGTGCTTATGCTTATACTCCTCACTAATAAAGTAAGCGTATATCGCCATATACTTATTATAATTTAGAGAGCGCCAGCTATTAAGTAAGAGGTTAATTTTGCTTTTTATATATAAAATCTTGTCCTTAATCTATATCTTCCTTAACTAAAATATATCTATTACCCAGCCCCTGATTGTAGTATGCGAGAATAGAAGGATTGCTTCGATCTTAAGTCGGCTAGAAATAAGGAGCTATCGAAATTATATATTTTAAATAGTCGCAAAGCTAAGGTCGTAGGTAATGATTATATTAATAAGGTTCTTTTTATATTTAAAATTATTAAATGGCGGTGGAAGAAGACCACGTTGTATAAAGCCTACGTAAGTAGAACTTTGTCCTTATAACAAGATAGAGTTAAAATCCCTGCCGGCTCCAGTTATTCCATAGGTCTTTTTTAAATAAGATATAATTAATAAGATAGAGACTACATTAAAGAGCTAGGTACTATAAGCCTTTTTTTAATGGCAGTGCTTACAGAGCCAGAGCTTCTTATAGTCCTTTACTTGTAAATTAGCTCCATACTAATAAACCTAGGAAACCTTTACCTTTATATTTAGTACCCGTTTATTACGTAAGCGATACTGTACATCCTAAAGAAGCTAGCCGCGGTATTTAAGAGTATCGAATTAAATGTCAAAAGCGCAGGTGTGCGAGGTCTGAGTAGGCTGAGATGCTTCTGAGGTAGTCTTAAGTAAATCAGAATCAGATAATTAAGAAATTTCGTTAATATCCAAACCCATATTATCCTTAAAAGGTAATAAAGTCATTATATAAGATAATGGTGGGTAATCTAAAAATTTAAAGAAACTAGATAAACTATTAACTAAGGCCATTAATTAATCATTAATTATTTAACCTGCGACACGTATGGTCCGCACAATGCGCGGTTCTTGTGGCTAGCCAATGACGAGCAAGAAGGAAATATACAAGCAGCCATAACCCTGAAGACGAGAGATGATACAAAGACATAAGAAACCAGCTAAAGAATACCCTAAAAAAAGAAGCAAGAAACAACTGGAGACAGTTTATAAACGAACACACTACTAACCCGAGCATCCCCTATAATAAGGGCCTTTAGACCATGGCAAGATAGGCAAAGAAAAAGGCGGGACGCCTAGTAGAAGACCTATATCTACCACCTCTACAAAGAGCAGGCTAACCACAGGCTACAAGCAACAATAATAAGAAGGCAAAGATCCTTATAGAAAGATTTTTCCCCTAACCGGCTCTAGTAGACCTTAGCGACATTACTAGTAAAACACCGGTTACTTGCCTAAGAGTTAATAGCAACATAACAACTAAAGAAATGGCTAGAACCATTAGTTGCCTTTTAAATAATATAGTACTAGGACTAGATAGGATCCTAAACAAAGCCTTAAAGACCTATAGTCCACTTATAGCACCTTAGCTTATAGATATAGCCAAAGCATGCTTTAAAATAGGCTACTACCCGTAACTTAGAAGATCTATAACAACGGTTATCTTATAAAAAGAAGGTAAAGTAGACTACTTAATCCTAGGAAGCTACTACCCTATTGCCTTAAAAAACACCCTAAGCAAGATCTTAGAAAAGGTTATAGCGGACTATATAGTAGATACGGCAGAGGAACATACCCTACTACTACAAAGCTAAATAGGGGTGAGAAAGAATTGCTTAACACTATTAGCACTTACACTACTTGCTACTACTATTAAAACTGCATAGGCTATGTATAAGGACTTTATAGTATTAATACTTAGCCTAGATATTAGTAGCGCCTATAATAATATACCCTATAAGCGCCTTCTATACATCCTTAAGGCAAAGGGCTTCCTAGAATAGATTATATAATTTATTTAAGGGTTTATAGGCCAGAAAGAAATATTACTAGTCTTTAGTAGATACCAGAGCCCCCCTATTACAGTTATAATAGGTATACTATAAGGATTACCTTTTTTGCCTATACTTTTTCTTTTCTTTATAAGCAACTTACTTAATACCTTTAAGGAAGGGGTAACCTAGGGGATAGGCTTTATTAATAACACAAACCTAATTATATATAGGCTAACAGCCGCAGAGAACTGTAGAACACTAAAGAAAGCCTATAATACCTATATAAAATAGGTAAGATAATATAGAGTCTAATTCTTACCAGAGAAATACTAGCTAATCTATTTTATAAGAAAACGCAACCAATCTACAGATCTCTAGCATATAATCTATATTTAAGGCTTTAGGGGTTAACTAGTTTAGGGCCTAAGGGTATTAGGAGTATAGGTAGATAGCAAGCTTTAGTAAAGCGCATATATAGTATAAGCGGCCCATAAGGGCTAAGTATAGTATATTATATTATCTAGGATTGTTAATTTTATATAGGGTCTATGCTTCTAGAGGTTACGCCTACTATATATAGTAGTTATCTGGCTAACTATAACATATAGATCTAGTATTTGGGCTATTAGAGAAACTAAGAAGGGCCCCCCTAAATTACTTCTTAAACTACTTTAAAAGGTCCAAATAGCCTGCCTCTAGAGTATAACAGACGGGTATAAGCGAACGGCCACAGCACTACTTAAGAAGGAAGCCAATATTCCCCCCCTATAACTATATATTAAAGCCGCTGTAATATAAAGGGCGTAAAGTAAATGCAACTCTAATATTATAAAGTATATTAAGACACGCCTAAATAAACTATAGAGGGACCTTAGGGCGCCTTATAGAAGAACAAACCAACAACCCTAAAGTAGGGAAGAGATATTAGAGAAATAGGTAAAGAAAGCAGAAGAAGAATAGTACTATATTAGGGCCCAGGCCTATATAGAGGAGAAAGGGAGACGCGTAAGAGGCCAGTAAAGATAATAGTAAGAAAGAGAAAGGAGCTAAAGTAGAGTATAAAAAAATACTAGGAAACTATCCTCTGCAATATAATACTAGTTAGACCAACGCTGGAGAGGTATATAGGAGTTAAAGGTATAGAGGCTAACTTAAGCAAGAGAAACCTAAGCTGTGGTATAGTTAATGCTATAGGGGGTAAATATTTAAGAGCTCCAAGTGTTACGGCGCTGGTGGAAAACGGTGGATTATGGTAGACGTTATGGTAGACGCCGAGTTACGTAAGTCCACGTAACTAGAGGACCGCATAAAACTTCGCACGGCGCTGCTATTCTTCTCCCTTTCTTTCTCTAGCTTTGGATCCTCGTTTATAAACTACCAATTATATAGGCTTGCGCGTCCCTTATGCCGTACTCGTGCCTTGATTGACTAAGTCGCTAACATTATCCAAAGCTTAACTACTCTTTCTTCCTAAGAAGGAACTTAAATATATCTATAAAGGACACAGAATAGGACCCTAAGGACATTACTAGGACTATAAGGACAGGACAGACCCCTAAGAACCAAAAGAACACAAACAGAACGCAAAACCTAAGAATAGGACACGCACAGACCAGAACCCCTAGAAAATAAATAAACACCGAAAATTACCCAATACCCCTACCACTATGCCAAGAAATACAGCAGCTGGCAAAGCCGCTGTAGGACCCGTAAATACCTTTAATGGTGAAACAGTCGCCGTCTTAACCCCCTAGGAAGAGCTCGCAGCAGCTAATGCTAAAATTGAACGGCTTTAAGAGCTGCTTAAAACCAAAGACACCGCTGCACCTAGCGAGGAGTTATTAAATACCTAGAGACTTGCTACGGTCCTTAAGACCCTAGCCTAATGTACAGCATTAGCATCGTTATGGTCCGCGAAGGTTGCAGACCCCCTATTGCTTACAGACGGAACTGACCCTATATTTAACAATTAGAAGCTTTAACTATAAGATAAGCTTGAAGTTAATGCGGACCACTTCCCTACTACCCAAGCTAAAATGGCCTACGTCTTTGGCCGTACTGGTGGGGATACACAGACGCATCTACGTCCGCGATATGCCTAGGACTTGGCAGACCCCCTCCTCTCTAAAGAAGAGATGGTTGACTACCTGTCTTCCATTTATAAGGACCCCTTTAAGACATAAAATGCCCGCCTTAATTACAAAGCTCTTAATATAAAGATAATAGAGACCTTTTTAGCCTTCTAAACCTACTTTCTGCACCTAGCCGGCTAAGCCTAAATTCCCTATAAAGACCTAATGCTAGACCTCTTTAACAAGCTTACCCTAGACCTACAGCGCGCCATACTGCCAGTTTTTACTACTATACAGACGCTAAAGGTACTTATGGACTACTGCCTAGCTATTAACCAAAGCCTCTATTAAATTAAGGCATGATCTGAGCGGTATAAAGCTAGAAACTCTCTAAACCAAACTATAAGCACTTTATAAATAGCCTATAACACCCTAGCACAATCTATAACTCCTACAGTACCAGCTATATAGCCCGCCGTTAATTTAGCAGTTAGCCGTGCAGCTAGTCCTACTACGGGTCCGGCGTATACTTGGCCTATATATAACAACCCCTGTAAACAGGCCCTTAGTAATTAAGGAGCTTGCTTCTTATACAGCCAGAAAGACCACTTTATAAAGAATTACTAGACAAAGGTAAAAATGGGCAAGGTTCTATTAATTTAGGAGGACAGTGCGGAGTTAGAAAAAGAGGAACCTTAAAGAAAGACTTCTCTCTAGGGTTAAAAGGAATTAATATATTACATATTAATCTAGGTCGGCTAGTTAGTGGAAGAAGCTACACTATCCCTTATACCTTATTCCGTAATAGATATTAAGTTTTAACCTCTGCTTTAACTAACTCTAAAGCAAATGCCTTTACCTTAATAGATACCTAGTATACCGTAAAGCTGGCTAACTTTTTAAATGTACCTCTTAAAGAACTGCCTAAACCAATTCCTATTCGCGGGTATAACAGACAAATAGGGCCACCTATTATAACTATCTTGCGGATTCACCTCCGCATTAACGGATAAAGGCAGTATAATATCCCCTTTCTTATTACGGACCTTGGGAGCCACAATATAATTATAGGGAGAAAATGGCTAGCCTATTTAGGCTTATAGCTCAATGTATAGAATAGACAGCTTATCTGGCCTAAAACCCTACCCCTAACCCCTTCCTTTATAAAAGAAATCAGCATTACAATAGAAAACCTTATACGGCCCTAGATTAATACTATTTACTAGGCTAATGCTATGCGTAGAGACTAGGCCTTTAAGAAGGATATATATCTTAATCCTTAACGGATCCGTATACTACGCCGCCCCTAGACTATATATATTACGCTATCCGCACTAGAGACCTAGGAAGTTAGTAGTAACCTAGCTAAGCCCCCTACGGAGAACCTAGGCCCTATACAGCCCTAAAGGAAAACTAGGGATATTGGACGCCATACTAAGCTAATAGATAGGAAGGATAACTTATGGAAAATAGAATATAAGCTAAGGAAGACTATACACCCTATACCGCAAGATACGGCCTAATAAGCGTCTGTAAAGAAACCTACGGACCTCCCACCAGTCGATATCTGCTATATTGGCGCTGTAGGATTCTACCAGAACTTGGTTCAGCCTAATACCGTTACCTTTATAACTAGCCTATACAAAATTGATCAAATGCTTAAGGAAAAGGAAAGCGAGCTTAGTGGACAGGAAAGCGAGCTTATGGATAAGAAACTAGTAGAACAAAAACTGCCTAATTAACACTAGAAATTCAAGGACGTATTCTCTAAGGCAGCGTTAAATATACTTCCGCCTCACTAACCGTATAACTATAAGATCGAGATCGATCAAGGTAAGGGAAGCACCCTTAGCTTTAGCCCTCTCTACCCATAGTCTATCGCCGAATTATAGGCTATAAAGTAGTACCTTATTAACAACCTTAATAAGGGCTTTATTAAGCCTAGCCAAGCCCCTTTTAACTTGCCTATTCTCTTTGCCAAAAAACCAAATGGAGGACTGCGCTTCTGTATTAACTACCATAAGCTAAATAACATAACCCGCAAGGACCGCTATCCACTACCCTTACTTAATAAGACTCTTGCCTAAATAAGTAGAGCCCAGGTCTTTATAAAGCTTAATATCCGCCAGGCCTTCTACTAAATTAGGATAAACCCTAGGTCTAAAAAGCTTACTATATTTTAAACCCATTACGGAATATACAAATATAAGGTACTCCCTTTTAGACTAACCAACGGATTAGCTACGTACTAGCGGTATATAAATAATATACTCTTTAACTACCTTAACAACTTCTATACGGCCTACTTAGATAATATTATAATTTACTTTAAAAACAAGCTGGAATACAAGGAGCACGTCTATAAAGTCCTATAATGGCTCCGCAAGGCTGGTCTCCAGGCCGATATTAAGAAGTCGGAATTTAGTGTTAAGCGTATAAAGTACCTAGGTTTTATTATTAGTATAGACGGAATTAAGGCCAACCCAGAGAAAACGGCCATAATTGACCAGTAGACACCCCCACGGACTATAAAGGGGGTACAATTATTTTTAGGTTTCTATAACTTCTACTAACGCTTTATTAAGAACTATAGCAGGATCACCTAGCCTCTTAACCGCCTTACTAGGAAAGACCAGCTATTCCACTTTAACGCTATATATATGCAGGCCTTTAATAAGCTTAAAAAGCGGCTAGTATTAGCTCCCCTACTTGCCCACTTTAACCCAGAATAGCCCTTAATGCTAGAAACTAATGCCTTAGATAGTGCAATAGCTAGTGTTTTTTCCCAAAAGTAACTGGACGGAGAATAGCACCCTATTATATACTATTTAAAGACTATAATAGATGCCAAGCTAAACTACCATATCCATGACAAAGAAATGCTGGCTATTATCTCTAGCTTTTAGCACTGGCGTGTATAGCTAGAGGGGACCCCTAAGCCTATTAAGGTAGTTTTAGATTATAAGGCCCTAGAATACTTTATAATAACCAAGGCCCTTACGGCCCACTAGGCACGCTAGGCGGATATCCTATCTTAGTTTAACTTCTTAATTATATATAGACCAGGCGCTACGAACTGTGCGGATGCTCTTATAAGGTATAAACAGGACCTAGGTAACTAGGCGGCTGCGAAGATCTTATTATAGACCTAGGCACTACTATAACTAGAGCACCTTAACCCTTAGATATAGGCAGAACTAAATACGGACCCTTTAGATGCTGAGATATGCCCCATTAACTCCACAGAACTTAACCTTATTAATAAACTGCTATAGGCAAACCGTACGGCCCCTTCTCTATAGAAGTGCCGCGAAAAGGTAAAGGATGCTACTAGCCTATAGTCCCTTAAAAACGGACTGCTTAAGCACCGGGAACAGCTGGTAGTGGCAGAGAAATAGAATTTACGGACTTAGCTTATTACCAAAGCATATACTTAGGTCTCTACGGCCCACCCCAGAAAAAATAAAACCCGCAAAATTATTAGCGACCGCTACTACTAGCCCGGAATAGTTATGGATATTAACTGCTATATACAGAACTGCGACAACTGCCGTAGGTCTATAATTCTATAAGACAAGACCCTAGGGCTATTAAAGCCACTCCTAATACCAGAACGCCCCTAGCAGTATATCTCTATAGACTTCCACAAGTTACCTACAGACCGCGATAGATATAATATGGTTATAATCCTAGTTGACCGCTTTGGCAAGCGCCCGTTCTTAATCCCCTGTTATAAGAATATTAATGCTAAAGAGGCGGCCTAACTGTATATCTACTATATCTACCGAATTTACGGACTACTAGATACTATTATATCCGACTATAGGCCGCAGTTTATATTAGCCTTCTGGAACAAGTTTACCCAAATCCTAGGTATTAGGCTAAAGCTCTCTACGGCATACTACCCCCAGACAGATGGTTAGACGGAGATTGTAAATTAGTACTTAGACTAGAGACTCTGGCCCTTTATTAACTACTTTTAGGATAACTAGAGCGGACTACTACCTATAATAGACTACGCCCAGGCAACCCTACCCTATAACTCTACGGGGTTTGCACCTATTTAGCTAGAAATAGGATACTTACCCTATATAAGCTTTAACTGGAAGAGACCAGAAGGACCATAGACCGTGCGCAAAAAACTATCTTATAAGGAAGCACAGCAGTATGCTAGACGCTTAAAAGAAGTATAGACAGTAGCCTATAAGAACCTAAAGAAGGCCTAGAAATCAATAGAACAGTAGGTAAATAAGTACAGGCGTGAGCCCAACTTTACTATAGGCAACAAGGTCTGGGTTACAACAAAGAACTAGAAGATAGAACGGCCTAGCCGTAAGCTAGACTATAAGATAGCAGGACCATATAAAATCCTTAATAAAGAAGGCAACTTATATAAGGTTAAACTCCTAGACTTAATTAAAGTCCACCCTATTTTCTTACCAGATAAGCTATGGAAAGCTATAAATAACCCACTACCTGGATAAAAGAATAAGCCTCCACTACCGATTTAAGTTAATGGCAACGACGAATAGGAAGTTAATAAAATACTAGCCTATAAACTAGTATAAGAAACGCTAAAATACCGTGTCTAATAGAAAGGTTACAATCCAGACCTAACCTAGTACCCCGCTTAGAACTTTATAGGTTACCCCTAGAAGCTTAAAGAATTCTATAACTAATACCCTAACAAGCCAGGACCCCCGAAGTATCTAGACAAGTAGATAGAGTGCTAGTATAGCAAAGATAATAAGCTACCTATTAAGCATATAGATAAGAACACCCCATGGACATAATACGGACATATAAAGCCTAAGGGCAGGCTTTTTCGGAGGGGGGGGTAATGTTACGGCGCTAGTGGAAAACGGTGGATTATAGTAGACGTTATAGTAGACGCCGAGTCACGTAAGTCCACGTGACTAGAGGACCGCATAAAACTTCGCATAGCGCTGCTATTCTTCTCCCTTCCTTTCTCTAGCTTTGGATCCTCGTTTATAGACTACCAATTGTACAGGCTTGCGCGTCCCTCATGCCGTGCTCGTGCCTCGATTGACTAAGTCGCTAACACCAAGAAGGCCTAATAAAGGTAGAAAATATAATAGTAACACTTTTAAGAACAGGGATAATAGGACTAAAAGATTAGCTCTACTGGGTAGGTATCCTAATAGGTAGCCTAAGATATAAATATAGCTGGCCAAGATAAATACTAAAATATATAATACTATTATGCCCCCTATATACCAACTAAGAAGCTATACTCTTAGTAGCTAGCATAGAGAACTATAATACACTACTCTTAATATAAAAAGGTCTTAAGGTGGTTACCCAGTGGCTTATTAGCTAAAATATACTAGACCAGTTTTAGGTTATAAAGGAAATAGTAATAAAAGGCAAAGGGGCGAGCAATAGGCGCCCCCTAATAACTCTACAGTAGTAGAGTAAAGTTTGCGATACTAGCGCGTCCGTAGGCTTATTACGGCAGCAGTGGTTCCCAAGGAGGTCAAAAAGTAAGGTAGTAGAGCACCATAGGTGACTTATAGGCGCCTTGCAGGCAAGTCCCAAAAGGCGGGGAGATGGATCACAGGGTTTTCTCAAAAGAGTTTTCTCCCTACATGTATATAAGGAGTAGTCCGCGTGGGCCCAATAGGGATCCGAATCGGACGTTAAGCAATGAATAATAATAATTATTTAACCTCGGTTCAATTATTTGATTGGCTTAATTGATATCTAATCTCGTATTTGATTGATTGGACTGACGCTCGGACTGATTGAACTTCCAATCAAATCTGTTGATTGTTGGCAGCACTGGCAACCGTTCAATTTTCCAAGGTAAATGAAGGCTGACACAAACGTAGGTGTTGGACTAACATCCCGGCACTTGGTTATACCGGTGAGCGAACATCAAGATACCGTTGGGCCCATGGCGAGAACGGTCAAGGATGCAGCCCGAATTTTACATGCTATTGCTGGTGTAGATCCATATGACAACTACACGTCTGCCATACCCAAAAATGGAAGCATTCCTGACTATGTTGCGGCCTGTAATCTCTCAGCACTTTCTGGCGCTCGACTAGGCGTTCCCCGTAATGTTATATCACTCTTTTCAGACAACACGACTGGACCAATAACCGATGCTTTTGAGGAGGCATTGGGGATTTTCGAAGCCGCTGGTGCTATCATCGTCGACAATACCAATTTCACTGCTGCTAAAGAGTTCAAAAACTCGACATTGTCGACGGAGATCCTCAATGCTGACTTCGTTGTAAATCTGCAAAGTTATCTTGAGCTACTGACTGACAATCCCAATAACATAACATCTTTGGCTGTCCTGCGGAACTTCACGCAGGCATTTCCGCTCGAGGACTACCCGATCAGGGACACAGGTGAGTGGGACAAAGCTCTACAGAATTGGAACAACACCGACCCTCGCTTCTGGCCGGCGTATCAGCAGAACATGTTTTATGGCGGCGAGGGCGGTCTTCTGGGAGCCATTGAGCGCAACAATCTTGATGCCGTGATCTTACCAACAAAATTCGGACACGATTACGCAGCAGTTATAGGCTCGCCGGTAGTCACAGTGCCGTTGGGGTCTTACCCGGCGGGTACGCCAATTGTGAAGAATTCCTGGGGATTGGTCCAGTCAGCTCCGAACCTTCCGTAAGTCATTGTGAATCGCCTGTCTGAAAAATGCCTGATTAATCGTTTCTTACAGCTTTGGAATAAGCTTCCTCGGTCCAAAATTCACAGAGACTACACTCATAGGATTGGCGTACGCCTTTGAGCAGAAGACCAAGATCAGAGACAAAATCCAGCCGTACATCGTTCCAAGCATTGAGCTTGCAGACGTTATGGGAAAATAAGTCTGGGGGTGGTTCGCTAGGCTGGCGTAGTGCGTCTTGGGTGTACGTGGAGGAAATAATATCTATCACATATCGGGGGGGCTGATTTGGCGCGGTACGACCCGGGCTAGTACTGTTGTTGGAATTACAAGGTTATAAGGTCACAGCGGAGGTGTCTCGAGGGTCTATTTGATGATAGAGATGACGCAGACAATGAATATTGATTGATTCGTGATGCAGTAGATGCGGTTGATGTCTATGTAGATTGCATGCAGAGCTTACAGTGCCAAGACATTAGTTTCCCGACACGAACGCAAAATCGCGATCGTCAAAATTCCAACACCAAGATCGCGACCTTACTGCACCACAATGCAACGCTCGTTTGGCACCGAAATTAGTGGAAATAGAAGGCCTGGAGCTGAGCTTTCAGAGACTGCAAGAGCTGGAATTATTGCTGCGTCGGAAGCCGGGGTATCAAAGCTCAAAATCGCCGCAGAATATCGCGTTAATCGGTCGACTGTTTACGACACAATTAATTGATGGAAAAACCACCATACGCTCAAATCTCTACCAAGGCCTGGAGAGCCCGAAAAGCTTACTTGATACCAGAAGCGTCTGCTTATTCGAATTGTACGCATGCACCCCCGAATCGACTATGCAGCTCTTAAGTGCCACGCCGCAGGGGTCACCGTTACCCACAAAACTTTATACCGCCTCCTTAAAAAATACTATATTACAAACTGGCGCGCTAAGAAGAGACCAAAGCTGACGCCGGCGGCGGCTCAATTGAGGCTTCGTTGGGCTCGGAAGTACAAGGGATTCCCTTGGAGAAAAGTTAAGTTTTCTGACGAATGTTCCTATGAACGTGGCTCTGGAAAAAAGCCTATTTGGGTCTTCCGAACGTCTCTATAAAAGTGGCATTACAAATTTATTAAAGAGGTGTCTAATGGAAAGGATCTTACACAGATAATCTACGCTTGTTTTTGGTATGACGGTCGCTCAGAGTTAATTGCTATGGAAAGAGATCCTTCGGCAGCAAAAGAAGGCTATAGCGCCCGAAGCTACATCTGGGCTTTAGAAGACGGTCTTATACTAATCTATAAGCCTTTAGATATATACCAGATGGATAACGCTCCAATCCATACATCGAATCTTGTAAAGAAGTGGTTGGAAACGCATGGTGTTTAGACTCTAGATTTCCCTCCCTACTTACCAGATCTAAACCCAATTGAACACCTTTGGCTGGCACTAAAAAGGAAGATCCTTGAGCTTCATCCGGAGCTCGAGCAGATGGGACAAAGTTAGGAGGATTTAGAGCGTTTAATTGAGGCGTGCAAGGAGGCGTGGATGGCCCTTGATTAAGGCCTTATGCGGCGCTTAATCGACAGTATGGAACGAAGGCTAAAGGCAGTAAGAAAAGCGCATGGCTGGCAGACAAAGTATTAACTACAATTAAATATTCTGCATATTAATTTGGCTGTATTTAATTACTGCGACGTTGTGCGATTGTTCAAAGTTGTGACGATTTTGGTGAGAATTCGCGTGTCGGGAAACTAATGTCTTGGCACTGTAACCTCGCAATATGTCCAGAGCTTAGTCAGCACCTCATCGCTAATTTCTGACACTCCCCCATGCTGACAACGCTCTCCTCGTCTGTCCTAAATAGGCAATTATAAAGCTATTCCCAAATACTTTACAAGCGCCATTTGGCCTACATACAGAGGGAAAACCTAGTAGGCGAAAAACCTCCGTAACTTGCTCCGTCTCCGTCCGTTACCGTCTATTAGTTACTAATTCCTAGCGTTACATAGTGCTTCGTAAATTGGTTAATTAGTAGCTGTTTCATAAGCATATCTCCAGGTTAATCTTTACCTAGTATATATACTACTTTAAGTTAACCTTTCTAAACCATGTCGTTTCGTATAAAGAGGTATTAAGTCTTAATATGCTTAGCTTTCTAGTAGTACTTCGTGTCATACAACAGGTTAACCGTGCTCTTATTATCGCAATAGAGCGTAGGGATAAAGGGGTCATTATTATTATCTCTCTCCCCCAGATCTCTCGTCAGCTTCTTAAGCCATACTACTAACCTTACTCCTTCTAATGCTGCCATAATCTCTGCTTCCATTAAGCTCAGTGCCATTAACTTCTGCCTTTAAGCCATCCAGATCACAGCTCCCCCATAGTATATAACTGCTATGCCCTGGAATAATATCTGATCGTGTTCTATTCCCCACATAGCATTAGTAAAGATACTGTAGCCAGTAGGTAAGTCAGTTAATGTAAGCTTGCATAGAGGAAGGTAAACTGCTTAATTTAAATAGGTGATTCCGGTTTTAAGAGTGCCGTTTAGATATTACAGCAGCTGCTTACTTAGGCGGTAGTGCGATTCTCCTAGTGCTGCTATAAACCTAGCTAACTAACCAACAGCATAGCTGGTATCAGGACGTATATAGTTTAAGAGGTAGATTATAGAGCTAATAATCTGCCGGTATACCGTCGCATCATTATACTTAAGGGGACTTTTAATATCCGCTTTTAGAATAGTGCCAGCTGGTATTAGTAGCTTAGCTAGATTGCAGCTATCCATTTTTAGCTATTTAAGTAGCTTCTTAGTATACATTGTCTAATATAGCTTAAGGGTTCGGTTTGTATGGTCTTAATTAATTTAGAAGCCTATAAATACTTCTATAGGACCTAGGTCTTTGCATCTCCATTCTCTTAAGATTCTTATCTTTATAATATTAAGGTATCGGCGCTTTCCTATAATCAGCATATCGTCAACAAATAGTAAGATATATACTTCATTTTCTATAAAGAGATTGGGGTTAGTATCAGCTGCTTTTAAACCTATGCTCTTAAAGAACTTTTTAACCATCTAAAACCATTCTCTTGGTGCCTACTTTAGGCCATAAAGTAACTTATTTAGCTTTAAGTAGACGTCTTTTATACCCTTAAGCTTAGGTTTAAAGTCTCTTAATAGGTTAAAAATCTACATATAAATCTATTCTTACAACAGCGGGTTTAAGAATGCAGTTTTAACATTAATATAGTTAAGTTTAAGGTCTTTAGCTGCTATCTTTACCATTAGGAACCTAAAGGTGTTATATTATACAACAGACGTAAATGTCTTAAAATAGTTAATATTGGGGATTTGCTTATTGTTACGGACAGCTTAAGTACAATGTTACGACTACTTGGAGAAGAGTCGGAGGAAGCTAGTTGGTTAATACAAGCACGGTCCAGAATGGAGCCGGTAGAGCCATGTGACGAGGAGTGGTAACCGAGGTCACATAACATGCTCTGTAAGGTCTATAAGGTCTATGAGGTCTGTTATATACCTTACATACCTTACGTACCTTACGTACAAGGGAGGATTTCTTAGGAGTATAGTTGTGTATTTAAAGGACCTTAGTCCCTACTATAGATAGTTCTCTTTCTTGTAGTAAATCTTAGAATACAATTAGAGTTAATCTATTAGGCAACTACTCCACCAGTTATTATTATGTTGTTGAATTGTTCTTACCTATATACCTAGCCCAATAATAGGACCCACCGTAGTTACTGCTATAAGGTTCCGTTACACATTTACTACTAAGGTTACGGTATTGAATAAGGTTAAACAATATGCCACCTAAAGCACCAGTCACGACGCTATTAACAGCAGCAACAACCTTAGGCCCAGGAGGAGATACCAGTATAGTAGATATGGATTTTTAGTTAATTACGCAAAGTTAGTTATAGGAAATAGTTAATTACTTACAAAATAATAGCAGGATACTTAAAGAACGCATTAATGGAATTAGAGCAGTAAAGGTCAAGTTACCTTTAATTAAACGGTTCTTTGGGGAGAAGTTAAAGCTCAAAGGATTTCTTATATAGATGCACTTTAAGGTTATGCAAGAAGAAGCGAAGTTAGCAATATTATTAGATTAAGTAGCCTACGCAGGATTATTCTTATTGGGGAGCAGCTAAGGTTAAGTTACCGTTAATTAAGAGATTTTTAGCCCGCGAAGCCCTACTGCACGCGTCCACGTCGCCGCGGGTGGAAACATCATTAGGAAATCGTTCCTTTTGATGGCCAAGTGCAGAGGCGATGGAAGAGAGTCGTCGCAGCGCGTGCAGCGCGCTGTCGTTGCGACTCTGTGGTGTTGAGCTCGCGACGCGTACGAAGCATCGTACAACGCATCGCCCTCAACGACACCAGGAGCCTTACTGCCTCCGCTTAAAGCTCCTGTTCTACCATCTAGGGAGGCCTATTAAGGGAAACTGGGATACGAAAACCACCCGATGTACGACTACCTGGCTTGCAGCCAGGCCTGAAACTGGCCTTATCCAGCTAGTTAACGTGGACGCGCCCTAGGCGTATAACAGGACACCCTTAGGCTTGCACTAGCTCTGAGATTATAAAGGGAACGTGGCAAGGGCGTAGGGAACCTCTACTTATAAGAACTTGTTAAGGTTAACGCGTCGCAGAATTATACAAAACTTGTTAAGGCCCAAAGGCTACCGCAAAGAACTTATTAAGGCCCTGCCTAGAGAACTTGTTAAGGCCCCTCTACGAGGGCCTATTTAGTACATTTAGGAGACTTAGAAGAGGGTCTTAATAGGCATAGTGCGCGCGACCTAGATAACAACTGCGATGTAATGGCGACGCGACGGCGACCAGACGGCTTAACAAGGTGGAAATATAGGTAAAGCTCTAGGCAGCGGAAATATAGGCCAGCTTTAACAGCCCTATGGCGTTTAACTAGGTGACTTATAGGAGGGTTTTAATAGGCGTAGTGCATGTAACCTAACGCATATATATATAGGGAGGCTGTAAGGAATTACAGGCACAGTTAGATAAGGACTTAATAGTTAGAGATATAGGCACAGTTTATAAAAAGGGGGGATATAAGCTTAGTTAGTAGGAGAGGGGGGAGTAGGTTGCCTGGCATAGGATCTAGTCTATAGCCCCCTCCTACAAGACATAGTTGGCCTATTATAAGGAGACTCTTATAGGCAACGCGAAACGGAAGCTAGTAGTGTATAGGGTGTTGCGCCCCTATATTACTGCTAGCCTTCTATAGGGCGTAGTACGTAGCAGCTACTACTAGCTCTAGGGACCTTACCCCTTAACTAGGCTTTGACCCCTAGTATACCTAGTAGGTAGGCAAGATTACGTCTTAGCCAGAGAGACTGCTATATAGCTTAAGAGAACAGATGCGCGTATTAGTATATTAACAGACGGAACCGTTCGCTAGGACGGTATGCCGATAAGATATGCTTATAAAGTAAACAGGAGTTACTCAGGCGGGGAGGCTTTAGCTGGGCCTTAACCGTAGAAGATATACCTAACTATATTACAGGATGCAGCCACAACGCCCTTATAGGACTACGCCAGTAGGCATATAAGATGGGAGTTGCAACCCCTGCAAATAGTAGCTTACGCTCACGCCGGCGGAAATAATAAAGAGAGGCGTAAAACTAGAGGCTATGGAAGGCTCCTAAGCCGTGCAAAAGCGTACTAACTCTAGGAGGAGACTCTTATATAGACCACTAGGGGGCGGACTGGTACTTAGGCTAATAACCTATTATAAGATATCCAAAAGAACTGGTAAAACTCCCCATGCTATTAGTAGTGGCAGCCAACTACTTATAGACTAGGACTAAAGCACTAGAAAACTAGGGTAGAGGCCTAAATAAGCAGGCATATTAAACTCTACTGTATTACTAGCTAATATATAACTACCTGCCCTAGTCTACAGTATAGTAAGGACGGGACTACTAGACTAGTAGAAAGCTTTTATAACTACTTTATTCCCAAAACCCCCTTCTACTAGCCCTATGGAGTGGAAGGACTATACTATAGATAGTAAATGGGAATGGCCAGAACTAGAGAGAATAGAAGTTAAACAAGCAATTCTCTCTAGCTCTAATAAAAAAGCTCTAGGGCTAGATGGTATATCTTTCGCAATTCTATAAAAGGCCTACCCTACTATAAAAGATCTTCTTTATAGGATCTATAGGATCTTATTTATCCTAGGCTATTAGCCAAAGGTATAGAGAGAAGCTTAAGAAGTTATTCTTCCTAAAGTAAATAAGGAGGACTATTCTCTACCAAAGTCCTATAGACCTATCTCCCTATTAAACTGCCTAGGAAAGACATTAGAGAAGATCTTTACTACTAGATTAGGATATCTAGCTAGTACTACTAGCTTACTTTAAGATTTACAAATAGGAGGAAGAAGACAGCGGTCCGCAATAGACGTAGTCTTACTACTTCTAAACAATATCCAATTTAAAAATAGTAGGAAAAAAGCAAGATAAAGGATAGCTACTATGTTATTCCTAGACGTAAAGGGGGCTTTTGACTATATCTCTAAAAACCAGCTTCTATCTATCTGTAAGGAACTAGGACTACCTATAGCGTTTATACAATGGGTGGCTACCTTCCTAAGCAATAGAAAGATACAGCTCTCCTTTAATGGGCAAATATAAGAAAAAGTAAAATTAGAAACAGGGATACTACAGGGATCGCCTATATCCCCTATCTTATTTCTACTATATCTACGTAATATCTGTAGGCTAGAGACAGAAGGAGCCTATTCCCTCAGCTATATGGACGATTTTGCAATTACGGTTACATCAAACTCT
>Ga0307507_10003953_pt1 | contig 27272 bp, 3 predicted proteins | sample 7_EM_MG_FD_207223 | JGI IMG/M metagenome (GOLD analysis project Ga0307507, IMG submission 207223) | Populus trichocarpa ectomycorrhiza microbial communities from riparian zone in the Pacific Northwest, United States - 7_EM | ecosystem: Host-associated > Plants > Roots > Unclassified | place...
TACTCTACTCCTGTAGAGTTATTAGGGGGCGCCTATTACTCACCCCTTTGCCTTCTATTACTATTTCCTTTGCAACCCAGAACTGGTCTAGCATATTTTAGCCAATAAGCCACCGGGTAGCCGCCTTAAGGCCTTTCTATATTAAGAGTAGTATATTATAGTTTTCTGTGCCAGCTGCTAAGAGCATTGCTTCTTAGCCAGTGCGTAAGGGGCATAATAGTATTACGTGTTTTGGTGTCTGTCTTAGCCAGCTATATTTATACCTTAGGCTACCTACTAGGACACCTACCTAGTAAAGCCAATCTTTTAGTCCTATTATTCCTGTCCTTAAAAGTGTTGCCATTATATTTTCCACCTTTGTTAGGCCCTCTTAGAGCCCTTAGGCATTTACCCCCTATAGTATTACCCATGCTATAGCTTGGGTTCCCTTTACCTAAGTCTACCTCTATACCTTTAACTCCTATTCGTCTCTCCAGCGTCGGTCTAACCAGTATTGTATTGCGGTAGATGGTTTTCCAGTACTCTTTTATGCTCTACTTTGGCTCCTTTCTCTCCCTTACTATTATCTTTGCTGGCCTCTTGCGCGTCTCCCTTCCTTCTCTATATAGGCCTAGGCCCTAGCGCCGCACTATTCTTCTTCTACTTTCTCTACCTGTTTTCCTAATATATGTTCCCTACTTTGGGGTTGTTGGTTCCTTCTCCTATAGGGCACCCTAGGGTCCCTCTATAGTTTATTTAGGCGTGTCTTAATATACTTTATAACGTTAAAGTTACGTTCCTTTTGCACCCTTTACATTGCATCGGCTTTAATATATAGTTATAGGGGGGGAATATTGGCTTCCTTCTTAAGCAGTACTATGGCCGTTCGCTTATACCCGCCTATTATACTCCTAAGGCAGGCTGTTTGGACCTTTTGGAATAGTTTAAGGAGTGATTTAGGGGGGCCTTTCTTAGTTTCTCCAGTAGCCCAAATGCTAGATCTATACGTTATAGTTAGCCGGATAACTACTATATATAGTAGGCGTAACCTCTGAGAGCATAGACCCCATGTAGAATTAACAATCCTGGATATAGCGATATACTGTGCTTGGCCCTTATGGGCCGCTTACGCCGTATATGCGCTCTACTGGAGCTTACTGTCTACCCACACTCCTAATACCCTTAGGCCTTGAACCGGTTAACCCCCAAAGCCTTAGATATAGATTGTATGCTAAAGATCTGTAGATTGGTTACATTTTCTTATAAAATGGATTAGCTAGTATTTCTCTGGTAAGAATTGGACTCTATGTTGTCTTGCCTATTCTATATAGGTGTTATAGGCTTTTTCTAGTGTCCTATAGTTCTCTGCGGCTATTGGCCCATATGTAATTAGGTTTGTGTTATTAATAAAGCCTATTCCTTAGGTCGCCCCTTCCTTAAAGGTGTCAAGCAGGTTGCTTATAAAGAAGAGGAAGAGTATAGGCGATAGAGGTGATCCTTATGGTATTCCTATTGTGACTGCAATAGGGGGGCTCTGGTATCCGCTAAAGACCAGTAATGTTTCTTTCTGGCCTGTAAATCCTTAAATAAATTGAATAATCTATTCTGGGAAGCCCTTTGCCCTAAGGATATATAGGAGACGCTCATGGGGTATATTATTGTAGGCGCCGCTAATATCTAGGCTAAGCATTAATACTATAAAGTCCTTTCGCATAGCCCATGCAGTTTTAATGGTAGTAGCGAGTAGTGTAAGTGCTGATAGCGTTGAGCGATTCTTTCTTGCCCCCATTTGGCTTTGTGGTAGTAGGGCGTGTTCCTTTGCCGTGTCTGTAGATTATAAATTAATTATAGATTTTATTACCTCCGAAATATTTTAAAAAACTATATCCTATATTTCTAGATATAGAACTTAATAGAAATAAATTAGAAGTTAATAAATAGAAAATAAAAATTAATAAGCTAATAGAATATAAATATAAGAATAATATATAGATAATAGATATAATAAAAGCAATTTAAATAGGAAAATAATATATAGATAATAGATATAATAAAAGCAATTTAAATAGGAAAATAATATATAGATAATAGATATAATAAAAGCAATTTAAATAGGAAAATAATAGTATAAAGATATTATACTTACTAAATATAAGATTTAAAATAACTAATTATACTATTAATAGAAGATAGTAATTCCAAATTCCAAATCTGTATAATTTAAGATACTTAAATTTATATATAACTTCCCTATAGTAGGGCATCCCGGCTATATAAAGATTTATAAAATTATTTAATAAGTATACTACTAGTCTATAATATATAACTATATATAAAAATACGTTTAAGTATATAGGATATATATACGTGGAAAGACCTCTTATATAAAGAAGTAAGGAGTACTTTAACCGCTACTAATTCTAATATAGAGATAGCGTAATATTTTAATTAACTTTATAGTCGACTTGCCTAGCAGTAATAGGTTTATAAATATTATAATAGTTATTAACCGCCTTATAAAAATATAATATATAATTCTTATAGACTTAATTATTGCGATATTAGTAGCTAAATGTTTTATTAGGTATATCTTTAAGCTATATAGACTCCTTAACTTAATAATATCTAACTATAAAAGCTAGTTTATTTTAGATTTCTAGTAAGCTCTATATAAACAATTAAGCATTTAAATATAACTCTTAACTATATTTTATCTGGAGATAGATAGTTAAACCAAAATTATAAATGGGATTATAGAATAATACCTATAAATATACTGCTCCTATTTGCAAGATAACTAGGAAAAATAGCTGCCTTTAGCTAAGTTTACTATAAATAATATAATAAACGTATTAATAGACATGACGCTATTCTATATAACCTATAGATAAGACTTTTAACTTAGGTTTAAATTATAACCTAAAATTAATATAATAGGACCTATAATTAAACGAATCTAGTTAATTAACATATATAACTTTACTAATTAAATAAAGTAGTTAACGGAACTATTATAAAGTAAATTAATATACGCTTAAATAGTATAGGAATAGTATATAAATAAAGGACGAGCTCCTATATAGGACTTTAAGGAAAATAATATTATTTACCTAAATATATAAAACCTATAGACTTAACAGCCCTTAAAGAAACTTAATTAAAAGTTTACGGGCCTATACTAAATTAAAAAGAAACTAAGCCTATATACCTATAAACTTAAACTACCAACTAAGATAAAAATATACCTAATATTTTATGTAAACTTATTATAACCTTTAAAAGATAATTCTATAACTTATAAAGTACCGCCGCCACCTTTTATAATTATTAATAATAGTAACTATTGGTAACACAAGGTGATATCACATATCTACAAGTTGTAGGTAGTATGATAATTGTTATTCTATCTTCCTCTTACTTAAGGAAGGGCGAGGAGCTTAGGGCTCCTCGCCACGCTAGTACCGCGGCAACACGTAACGGCAACTTGCCTATATTCCCAACACTGGCAACTCTTCTTTTGCGGTTGCTATCTACATATATATACCGCTTAACTAGCGTAATAAATATTAATTCTCCTTACTTACTATTGCCATTATAATATAAGTCTTGCTGTTCCAAAACTTGCCTCTTAGCACGTAGTGCTTTCTTACTTAGGAGTTATAGGTAGATATCTTATTAGAAGGGCCGCCAAGGCGCTAGTAGTAAGTAAGCTAATAGCGATTTTCCATCCTAGGGATAGAAAATCCTAATTGGCTGGTTTAAGTCAGGGTTTGCAGAATATTATACTCCTACTCCCTTTTAACCCAACCTTTAACTTATATATATAGAGTATTTGTATTAACAAACGTCTCTAGTGCCTTATTTGGGTTTGCCTTTATTATTATATTTGCTGGGTTATCTTGGCCATTAATTTATTAAATCTTAAAGAGTTTTTAATGCTTGTGGGATTGCTAAAGTGCTATAATATTGATTATAAGGCGCTTCTTCTTTATGGTACTAAGCTTAACTAAACACTTATAGAGGGAATATGAGTTAGTGTATATGATTATAGGAATAGTGGGAAGTTTAAGTTAATCTATAATTATCTTTAGGGTAGTTTTAATTGTAATTGCTATATTAACTCTGCTAACTATTTTATATATCTCTAACGCTAGAACGCTTTAAATGACGCACTTACTCTTAGTTAAGCTCCAGTAGATAAGATTTCTGTGGATTATAAAGTTATTCTCTTTAGTAGATTTATTCGTGATAATGATCTTATATCCTAGCTAGGAGCTAAAATCTTTATTATTTATAAATGATCTATTAATAAATACAAAGAGCTTAGTGATGGGAAGATTAATAGGCATGTAGAGTAGTCCCTAATTAAGATGGTTTATTTACTAGGAAAGACGTTTATTTAGGGTAAGAATGTTGTCCTTAGTTAGTTCCTAATGTTAGGCGGCAACAGAGAGATTAAATAAAGCCTTAGGTTGATAGATAGAAGTAATATACACTCTATAAGCGCGTTGCTCTATATATCTTTGCTTTAGAGAATTAGTGTTAATAATGTTAATCTTCTTACCTTAACCCTTTTAGCATAAAGCAATAGAATCCTTGTTTAGGGCGAGGATACATCCATTAAAGAGTAATAGTATTATTAAATTAAGCTTTTCCTTTAGCTTTGCTATAAGATTTGCCTTTACTAGCTTATCTTCTTTAAGAGCTGAGAACTGGTTGTCTCCTAAGATAATTATATTATTAGTTTGCATATTAACAATTCCAAATAGAGTTCTTATAGTTATAATAAGAAAGCAGGGATTAAATATAGAAGTAGTTATTAAAAGCTTCTCTTTATAGTGCTTGCTGTAGGTAGCCCACTAATAAGTTCCTGCCTCTGCAATTCTATATAATGGCTTAAGTATAACTATAATTGTATCTTTAGGATACTGGTGGCAAATTTGCTCTGGAAGGTATACTAATATTAAGCGCTGAAGATGCGTCTCTAATTAGGTATAGGCTTAAGTAATATCTTATAAATAAACCGCTATTCTATTCTTTATTAAGGAGGGAGCTAGCGCAATAATAACTCGCTAACTAGCCCATTAAATTATAGGAGATTGCGTAAGAATTACCTCTTTACTATTATTATTATAACCTTAGATAATAAGCCTTAATTTCTTAAATAGGGCGTTAGTAGCTTTGCCTTTAATCTTATTAACTATTCTTAATTTAAAGATGCGAACTTTATTAAACTTAGTAGGGTTATACTTCTTAAATTTAAAGACTTCTTTTATAATAAGACTATTGATCTTTTACTTGTTGGATGCTTAGAAAGGAGCTCTAGGAGTTATAATACGACCTTTCTTTTAGAGCTATTTTACGAGCTTAAAGTCAGCCTTCTCCTTAGCTGTTATAAAGGCCATTAATAACTTAACTCTATTCTTAATAGCGGCAACGAATTGCTCTTTAAAATTAATAAGATATTAGTGATTTTGTAATCCCTTTAGGTAACCTCTACTGCGTTATAGTTACGGCACATCTACTATAATTATATTAGGATTGTAGTTGTTTTCTAGAGCACGTTAATTATGGTTCTCCTTTAGGGTATTTTTTAGGGCATTCTATAAAGGCTTAAAACTGTTATCTTTATAGTAAGGCCTAATAACGGTTAAATAGAATTAAGTGGGTCTATAAGGCATCTAAATAGTATAAGTTTAACCATTAATTATAATAAGTTAATGTGGGCCTAACTATTTTCCCTTTTTATGCTATACGCGTACCTTAGACTGGAGTGGTAGATTAAGCGTAGTTAAGGTATTTAGGCTATTTCTTATTCCTAGTATGTTGTTGACCTAGTGTGTAGTATAGAGACGTCGCACCTCCTTTATTACCTTGCGAATAGCCTCAGCTTATTACATAATAGAGGGAAATAGCGGAGAATTATTAGTTATTTAAGGGTAGGCGCTAAAGACTAGTAACGTGGGTATAAGTTCATCTAGGCTAGCGGAATTGTTAATAGCTTTAACAGCTATTTATAAGGTAAGTTCTTTGCTAGCGTCCTCTAGTTCTAAAGAGATAATCTTATATATACAGCATAATGGCGCGTAATATTACTCCACTTTTTTAATACTATTATATACCTTAATAGGAATTTCCTTAACCTTAATTGCTATTGCCTTTATCTATTATTAAAACTCTATAAATAAGAAGTTCTTTTTTATATTATAGACGATTTGGTTAAGGGGTCCTAGGTAAATATTAATCTAGTATAATTAAAGGGTATCCTATGCGTTCCTAGCTAATATATCCTTTAAGAATTGTGCGGCTTAGAAGGAGGTTAAAAAGTTAATAACTTGGAGTACTGGCTTGCCGCTAAGATACATAACGTTAATGATAATATAGAAGTTAAAGTTGTAGTTATCTTTAAGGGTGAACTTAAATTGGCCAGGGGACTTCTGGTTTATTTGGCAGTAATGGCAGTATTTTATAAGATGCTTAATTGCCTTAACCTTGACTTTATGGCCTGCTTGCTGAAGAACCCTAAGTAATTAATAAACGGATAGGTGGCTAAAATAATAGTGTAGTTGGCGTAACTCTGACTTAGTTAAGTGGCTTTAAGTAATACTCTTTTCTAGTTAATAAAGGAGTAACTAGGGGTAACCCTACTTATATATAATAGGCACCTAATTATCTCCTTAAATAAGTATATTCTTAAGGTTATTAAGCTTAACACCTAATTTATCTATATCTCTAATATAAAATAGAAATGGGGTATTTATAGGAATAATATAAAAAGTGATATACCCTAAGGGGGTTTGAACCCTAATTATACTAAGAGAGATTATAGTACCCTTATTAAAACGAATTGTATATTAGCCTGCCATTAAATAGTTAATCTAAACAGAGCTATTAAGCTGCTAAAGGGCTTAAACTTAAGGTTCTCCTGCTATAGATACTCCTATGGCTCTAGTGTCTAGCATAATACTATAGAAGACGTTTGTCGAGTATCTATTATTAAAGGAGAATATAGAACTCTCCCTTAGCTTATTAAAGATATCTAACTTTATAATAGAGTAAAGTATAGATTAGTTATTAAAAACAGCAATAGTTTATATCCTATTTACCTTACCATACTTAGTAAAGTATTGGTTAAGTAAGTAGTTCTTAATTTCTATATCTATAAGGAGCTGTTTGGTTTTATTAACCTTACCCTTAAGATCTTCTACGCCTTTATATTAAACCAGGAAGCTTTGGAAGTAGGCTGTAGTAACTTTATAATTTCTAATATTTCTTACATTTTGACGGAACTTATTATATGCCTCCTTTCGCTTATTAAGGGAGTGTCTAGTTAACTAGCAATTTGGCTTTTTATAAATGTAGCACTTCTTTTGGTAATTACTTTAAAATAAACCTCTATAAGGACCTCTATAATTACCTTATGGTTGACATTAATTGTACCCTTTGCCGTATTCCCTACCACGGCTACTATATATATGGTTAGTCTAGTTATAATCGTGTTAATTAGGAATACTTAGTTGGGTAGGGTTTTTGGTATAGAACTGTTAAGATTCTTATATTTATATTATAGTACCTATAGTGGAGTATAGCTTGGTATATACTCCTTTAAATATATCTATAGGTTTATATAGCGCCAAATTACACTTAAGAACGCTATGGCAGGCTGAGATAACCTGGTCCCTTAGGCTGTTCTTATTTTAGTAAGTTTTAGTAAGGCTATATTAGATTTTCTAAAGTTTATTAAAGAGTAGTTAAAGGCACTCTAAATAAGTCTTTATTAAGTTAGAAGCAATAACTCTTTAGAATATAGTCTCCTGCTATTTAGATATATAAAGCTGGCAATTCTTATTAGTTTTAAAGTAGGCTTTAGTAAGCTTGTCACGGGACACCCCCGTGATACCTTACACATGTCTACCTGTTTCTACCGACTAAACAACTAAAGACTGACTACGAGACGGCAATCTAATAGCAATCTGCTGTATTCTACCGCAATCTACCATCTCTACTGTTAGAGTTGCTAACTGGCAACTTTAAGGACCTCTAACTGCTGAATTCTACCAAGTTTTACTAGAACCGCCACCTAAGCTCTACCCTGCCTGTGTGTAGTATAGTACCCGTTAACCTAGCAACTAAGCGAACATTATATACCCTTTTTCCCCTGTTTCCTACTTTCCTTTCCTTACGTAACGTCTTGACTTTATTATATAGTTTATATATATAGCTTAATAATATCTACTTCGCTATATATTATTATCGCTTATGCTCACTCCGTAACACTATATTGCGTTAACCCTATATACTACCCTCTAAAATGCAGAACGACCCTAAAGCCCCTATAATAGCCGTTGGTATTATATCTGCACTTTAAGAACAATTGGCAAAAATATAGAAGTTTTTTATAGACGCCCTTGTATAGAACCAAGCCACTTTAACTTAATAATAAGCTGAACAAGAAGCACGACACTAGTAATTAATTAAAGACCTCTAAAAAGAAATCCGCACCCTTAAGATGCCCATATTAGGGCCCCAAGACTAAATACTATCTTTGGAGATAAACACGTGGAATAAGAGCCCTAAACCTACAGTAGTTACTTACCCTAAACCAACTACTATACTGTAATAATCTGAATGACTACTAGACCCTCTGATATTTACTAGTAAACAATAAGAACTCTAATTATTTCTAAGCCGGCTTAAAAATAAGTTAACTAGTAATGCTAACTGCTACCTAACTAAAGCTAACTAACTCTGCTACGCCCTAAGTTAATTAGGAGGAGATATAGCTAACTTTATTAAACCTCTTTAACTAAACTTAGTACTAAGCCTAATTATACTTCTTAAAGCTATGTATAGTGACCCGAACCGCCAAGCTACTACTTAGAAAAAGATAAACTATATAACTTAAGAAATAAAAAGCTTCCTAGTATACTTCTCCGAATTTAACCGTTATATAAAAGAAATAGGCTAGAACGACTCCGTACTAATTAATAGCCTTATTAAATCCCTAAGCCCTAAACTAAAAACCTCCCTAATAAGTATAGACCTACCAGGAGCTCTTAATGCCTGCATAAACGTTATTAATAAATAATATAATAATATACTACGCCTAACACTAAAGTCCGCTCCTTAATATAATATAATAAACCTATAAATATCTACTAAGTTATCGTCTTAGCCTAAGCACCCTAACGCCATAGATATTAATACTGGAACCCTAGGATATGCCCTACTAGGGTCCTCTAAATAAGAACAACGCACTAAGCTAGGCCTCTGTTTTAAGTATAGAAGTAGCTTCTACCTCTTTAACTACTGCTCCGTCCCTATGCCCTAACGCAAATTATAAATAGCTAATACCAGCAGCTGTTTACCGTATTAATCCTCTAGTTACCGTCCCTAATCTCTACCTAGTTCTAGCCCTATATCTAGTAAGCACCACTTATAAGGATAAAGCTATAACCGATATGCTATAAGAACTCCACCCTAATTGCCTCTAAAAGGAAGGTTTTAGAGCTAAGTTGCTCTCTAGAACGGCGCTGCCTTAGGATCTTATTAAATGCTTTAGATGTTACAAACTCTAACTCTTAGGATTGCAGTATAACCATTAACTATTGTCTTCGGTAGAATAATTAATAGGTTAATGCTTAAGTCCTAATTAATATAGGAGCCAGTGGCATAGGATTTATTAATAAGATCTTTATATAAGATAATGGTTTTACTCTAACCCCCCTTAACCAGCATATTAATATATTTAGATTTAATGGCAAACGCACTGTCTTGGGCTGTATTACCTATATAGTATTCCTAAGACTCTAATATCTAAACCATAAAGAACTAATTAAGCTTTTTATTACCACTCTAGGTCACTTAGTAATACTTAGACAACCTTAGATAAAGCTATATAAGGTAACCATTAATTAGGATAACCTTAAGCTTCTATTTACTACCTCTTGTTATAAGTAAAAGTGCCTTACAACTTACTACTTAGACCCTAAACCAAAATCTGAAAAATCTACTAGGATCTATTAGTCTAAAATTTCTACTGACGTCTACCCTATACCTAAAAAGTCCACCTAATTCTACTAAGAACCTAAAAATTATACTAAACCACATAAACTAACCCTAACTACTATACCACCCTAAACCAAGCAGAAGCCTAAACTTAAGCTTAATATATAAAAGTACCAGAAGAACTAGTATTCTACTATAAAAAGGATACTTAAAGAACCTAAACCTAAATCTAATACTAACTCTATACCTAACACTAAACCTAAAGTTAAATAAGGAATAGTAGATAATTAAAAGGAAGTTACTAGCTGGCAACTTACCCCCCTTTCTATAGATATTTATATAATTAGAGCTACCCTATTAGCACAACTTACCAGGAAACCTAAATATATAATCTTCGCCTTTATAATAACCAATATTAAAAAGGCCCTAGTATTAAAGAAGCACACTAACCCTGCTATAAAAGTACTAGTATACTATTATAAGTATCTAGAAGTATTTTTATAAAAGGAAGCTGATAAGTTAGCAGAGCACTAACTATATAACTATAAGATTATACTAAAAGAAGGAAAATAGCTAGGATTTAGACCCTTATATAAAATGTCCTAAAATAAACTTTAAGTGTTGTAGAAGTACTTAGACAAATACCTAAGTAAAGGATTTATTAGAGCAAGCTCTTCGCCTATAGCTATATCTATAATCTTTATTAAGAAACCTGGTGGCGGTCTACGCTTCTATATAGACTGCTAAGCTCTTAACGCTATTACTATTAAGAATTGGTACCCACTCCCGTTAATTTAAGAGATACTAAACTGATTAAGTAAGGCTCGCTACTATATAAAACTCGACCTTATCTATGCATTTAACCGCCTCCGTATTATAAAAGGAGATAAATGGCTTATAGCATTCCGTACTAGATATGGACTATTTAAATACTTAGTAACGCCGTTTAGCCTTGCGAATGCCCCAAGTTTATTCTAATACTTTATAAATAATACCTTATGACCTTACCTAGACGTTTTCTGTACTGCTTATATTAATGATATTCTGGTATATAGTAATAACCTAGCTAAATATAAGAAACACGTTAACCTTATCTTGGAAGCCCTATATAGAGCTAGACTATAATTAGATGTAGATAAATGTGAGTTCTATAAAACGGAAGTTCTATACCTTGGACTTATTATCTCTATAGACGGCATATAAATGGACCTAAAGAAGATTAAAGTAATTGTAAACTAGCAAGAACTTAAGAATGTTAAGGACGTAAGAGCCTTTATAGGATTTGCTAATTTCTATTAATAGTTTATTAATAACTTCTCCGCCCTAGTTTTACCTCTTATGGCTCTAACCTAAAAGGATAGAGCCTTTATCTTTGATAAGGAATGTAAGAAGGCCTTTGCCTATCTAAAAGTTATGTTTACTACTATACCTATACTCTAACACTTTAACCTAAACTAAAAGAGTGTTATAGAAGCTGACTCATCTAACTATATTACTAGAGGCATTCTGTCTTAGTATAATAAAGAAGGGGTACTATACCCTATAGTATACTTCTTAAAATGACTAAGTTTAGCTAAATATAACTATAAGATCTATAATAAAGAATTGTTAGCTATTATTAGATGTTTTAAATAATGGCGACCTGAACTGGAAGGCGCTGGATTTCTAATTAAGGTCCTTAGCAACTATAAGAATCTATAGTACTTTATAACTATAAAACAGCTAAGTTATTATTAAGCCTGCTGGTTAGAATATCTGTCTTAATTCTAATTCTTAATTATATACTACCTAGGCGTTTAAGGTCAAAAACCTAATGCCCTAACTTGATGTTTATAAGATATAACAGCATAGGAAGAAGCGCGCGCCTACCGCAAATAAACCCTACTTTGTTTTGAATTATTTGATCCCCTAGCTAAAGACCTTATAGTATACGTCCTTAAAATAACTGATTGATTAATTAAACAGGTTATAATTAACGAATACTTAAATAACGAGTTTATCTAAGAGATATTTAAGCTAATTTAAGATGGCGTTAGATGCTCTAAAAAGATCTCTTTAAGTAAATATGAAGTTTGCGGAGACTGCTTGTACTACTAGAACCGCCTAGTTGTCCCTAATTATAATGAACTTAAGCTTAAGCTCCTTAAATATATATATGACCTACCAATAGCCGGCTACCTAGGCTGAGGAAAAACCCTAGAGCTATTTTAACGGGAGTACTACTGGCCAAACATGCATAATATAATACGAAGGTACGTCTCTAGCTGCTATACCTGCCGACGAGCTAAAGCTTTGCATAAGATATATAATGGCTTTCTAAAGCCACTGCCTGTTCCGGACTGAAGATAGAAGGATATCTTAATTAACTTCGTTGTTAATCTCCCTAAAAGTAAAGGCTGTATAAATATTATGGTAGTTATAGACTGACTATTTAAGATGAGATACTTAATCGCCTGCCCTAATATATTAGCACCTGCTGTTGCCTAACTGTTCCTAAATTATATATGGAAACTCCACAGACTTCCTAAAACAATTGTCTCCAATAGAGGCCGCTAGTTTGTTTTAATGTTTTAGAAAGAACTAACTACCTAACTCTACATTAAAGTACTGTTGTCTATAGTATATTACCTAGAAATAGATAGTTAAACGGAATATGCAAATGCTATAATGGAACAGTATATTTGGATATATATGTCGTATCTATAGGACGACTGGATAGACTGGCTTGCATTTGCTAAGTTTACTGCAAATAACTCCGTCTTAGAAACTATAAAGGTCTCCCTGTTCCTAGCTAATTACGGCTAGCACCCGCGAATGGGTTTTAAACCCTTTAGTAATATTCCTTGTCTAGCTTATTAGGCCTTATAAGTTGCAGAAGCAAACGAATTTATAAAGAAGATGGAAGAACTATAGGAGTTCCTTACTAACAAAATAATATAGGCCTAGTCTGTCTATAAAGCTGTAGCAAATAAGAACCGAACCCTAGCACTAGCTTACTAAATTAGTAACTTTATTTGGCTAGACATAAGAAATTTAAATATAAAATAACCTATTAAGAAACTTGATTGGAAGAACGCTGGCCCTTATAAGGTTGAAAAAGTTGTCTCTCCTTATGCCTACTAACTAAAGCTCCCTAATATGGTTAAAATCCACCCTATATTCTATATATTAGTCCTCCACCCTGCCGCCCCTATATTAGATGCCCTGCCTAGACAGATTTAAGACCCTCCCCTACTAGTTAAAGTGGATAGTAAGGATAAGTACCTTATTAAAAGAGTTAACGATATTAAATATAACAAACAGAAATGCAAATATATATACCTTATAAAATAGAGAGGTTTTACTAAACCCTTATGGGAACCTGCTAACTCTATAGAACTTATATAAGCCGCAGAAGACTTTTATAAACTCTACCTAGAACTACTACAGCCCCATCTCGCAGATGCTTAAGTTTAAAGGGGGGGTACTATTATGGGACATTCCTGTAACACCTTATACACGTCTACCTGTTTCCACTAACTGAATAACCAAAGACCGACTACAAGACGGCAATCTAATAGCAATCTGCTATATTCCGCCACAATCTGCCGTCTCTACTATTGGAGTTGCTAACTGGCAACTTTAAGGACCTCTAACTGCCGAATTTTGCTAAGTTCTACTAGAACCGCTACCTAAGCTCTACTCTGCCTATATATAGCATAGTACCCGTTAACCTAGCAACTAAGCGAACGTTATGTACCCTTTTTCCCCTGTTTCCTACTTTCCTTTCCTTACGCAACGTCTTGACTTTATTACACAGTTTATGTATATAGCTTAATAATATCTACTTCGCTATATATTATTATCGCTTATGCTTACTCCGTGACAAAGCTAAAGTATTATATTAAAGCTATAGTTTCTACCCGCAATATAGTTGTAATAAAATGTCGCTGTCTGTCCCTTTAATATAACTGAGAAAGTATAATAAAACTAGTGGTATTAGATTCTAACCTTGCTGCAGTAGTTATAAAAGACCTATAGTTTTGTTCTAAGTATGTTATATAGTTCTTCTCTAAACTTCTTCTCCTTATCTAAATATACCTTTATTAGATTCGTGACTTCTTATAGTAAAGGCTTACCGGTTGGCTGGGGTAGAGGAGCTAGAGGTGGTAGAGGTAGAGGAAGAGTACCTCTAGGTAGAAAAGTACCTCTAGGTGGGAGAGCACCTTTAGGTGGGATAGTAGTGTTCTAGGGGTTTTGTTCTAAATTAAAGTTGCCTTTTAAAGAATATAGGTTGGTTCTAGGTTTCCGTAGTTAACGTATAATCTCAGCTTCCGTCCATACTGGTTCTTCTGTACCAATAATAACGGCCTAGATATTACTAGTAATTGGGTTACTATTTTTAGCAATATATACCCCATTTCTATAGAGAAAGTCTTAAAAATCCTAAACAATATTAACATTGCTAAGTGCCTAGGTATTGGCGGTCTATCCTATAAAATCCTCCCTAAAATATTCCTATAGCTGTAAATTAGCGTAGTGTCTACTTTAATAGAATATAATATGGTGTAGGAGAAAGCCGTTAACGTGTTTTACGGTATAAGTTATTATGTTAATAGTAAATTCGTCCCAATCTTTATTAATAAGTTTCGCGTATAAAGCTACCCCTAGTGGTAAGGAGTCTTCCTAGTCGTTTAAGGTAGGCATAGCCATGTTTTTAGGGGGAGGGAAGTGTTATTAGGGTAGGGATTGTCGTTTGGTACGCGTTTATTATTTGGTACGCGTTCGTGACGTGTATTTGTAATTATAGGGCTTAGGACCAGTTCTGGCCTTAAATCGCGAAGACTTATAAAGTGTATTATTTTATGTAATAGACGCAAGAATCTATAATCTAGGAAAGGCTTAGGACCAGTTCTAGCCTTTAAATCCTTAGATTTGTGGAAGAGTTCTATTTAAGGTTTAGGACTAGTTCTGACCTTAAAAGACAGCTTCCTCTAGTATAAGTAGTACTGGTATAGTGGCTCGTCTCTTCTTGGTAGAATACCTAGCTGTTCTATAGTATAACAGTGAAGTTAACCACTAATTAGTGTTGGTAATATAAGGTGATATTACGTATCTACAAGTTATAGGTAGTATAATGATTGTTGTTCTATCTTCCTCTTGCTTAAGGAAGGGCGAGGAGCTTAGGGCTCCTCGCCACGCTAGTGCCGCGGCGATACGTGACGGCAACTTGCCTATATTCCCAATAGTAACAGTTCTTACTTTATTAACTTAATTAATAATATATAATAAAAACTATAATTTAAATAATTTAAATATCTTATAAAATAGAAAGAATATAAAATATAAACCTAGGAAACCTATAACTAGATTAAAGCCGACGCGCCTTTCTTAGTAAAAGAATTCTATAAGGACTATTCTTCGCGGCCTATTCTAGCTAAATAGATATAATATAAAGGTAAATAACTATTACTTAATACATATATATAAAACATAATAGCAGGAAACTTAAAATTAAAAAGAACTTAAAATATATTATAACGCTTATAATATAATAAGTTATAAATTCTTAACTAAATTAAATTGTTTTGGACCTTTGGCTAAAGGGGGGGTACTAAAATAGGACTAGCCTAGTTATAGTGGAAATGTCTTAATGAAATACTTAATAGATAACTATCGGAAACTATTTATAACTGTTAATAACTATCTATAACTATTTATAATTGTCTACTATAATCTACTATTTTCTATTAGCGCTATAATACTAAAGTTTGTTAAAGTCCGTTAAAGATTATATATATTAATTATTAAGTCCCCTAACTATTTAATTATATAATTCTTTTATTATTCCTTTCTCTTCTTTACGTAATGTTTTATACTCTATAAGAGCTATATATACCTTAAATTTAAATAGAATTTATATTATTTCTTTAAATCTTCTCTAAAGCCTCTTCGTGCCCTTATATAATGGGCTTATATAAATGCTGCTAAACCAAAGCTTGTAGATTACTACTATATAAAAATACTAAGCTAAGGAGAAGAAGGAGAAGAAGACTATTAGAGACTAATAAGATATAAGGGGTCGCTAAGGCGCTAGTAGTAAGTAAGCTAATAGCGATTTTCTATACCGGGCATAGGAAATCCTGATTGGTTAGCTCTATAAGTAGTGCTAGCAAATTGCCGAGAAATGCGGCAAATTGCCCTAGAAACGGCAATATAGCAGGTAACGCGCTCTAGCACCGTTATATTACTCCCCTCTCCCAAAAAAGCCTACTCTTAGGCTTTGTCCAAGTTCTTTATTATTGTTTAGGTTATTATAATTATCTAACCTCTCTTTCTAGCATTTAATCTAGCTGTCTAATTTGTGTAGTAGTCTAGAGAGGTTTAGGTAGGCTAGGTAGAAATCTTATAGCTTATAGGGAGAGTACTTAAAATTAGATATATGGTACCATTTTAGATCTTCGTTATAACCTACCTAGCTTATACGGTATTTTAAGGTACTACGGTCCTTCTTAACTACTAAAATCTTTTTAACTTCCTATTCTCCGTCCTTTGCAATCTAAATTAGTGGTAGGGGGTTGTTGTACTATCTAGGTAATAGGTTGTCCGCGGCCTTCCACAGTCAGTCTAAAGAGAAGATAGGGTGGATCTTTATTAACTCTAGTAGCTTAACCTTAAAAGAGTGCCCTACCTTCTTAGGGATCTTGTAGGGGCCAGCTATTTAGTAGTTTAGCTTATAGCTCGGCCTCTAGGTCTTCTAATTCTTTATTAATACCTATACCTTATCTCCTATATGGAAGTCTACCTCGCGACAATATCGGTTTATATTGGCCTCTTTCTTCTCTTATGCCTTTTTTATAATTGCTTAGGCAGTCTCCTAGGCTCCGTATATTCTGTTAGCGAATATCTAGGCCTCTTTATAGCTGAGGCATTTGCGGGCCGTTATAGGTCCTATAGGTCTATTCCAATTAAAGGATGTTTATGGCTTGTATCTATAGAGTAACTTAAATAGCAATATTCCTATACTATTATAAAGGAGCGTAAGCTGTGCGTAGTCTATTATAGACAGTATTTCCAACCAGTTATCCTAGTAGTAATTAATAAAGGGGCGAAGTCGCTAGTTAAGGTATTAGTTTATAATCTTAATTTAGCCATTAGTCTAAAGATGGAATATAGTAGAGAGCTTAATTTTAATTCTAAAGATGCGGCAGAATTTGTTTTAGAAGTCCGATATAAACTAGGGTCTATAATTAGAGATAATTAGCTTAGGAGCGCCATAAATCCGGTAAATGTTATTAATATATATGCGGGCCATATCTTTTGCAGTTATAGTCTTAAAGTAGGGGAGGGAAATAGCTTACTTACTTAGTTAGTTAACTACTATAAAGGCTATATTATAGCCATATTTGTCCTTTAGGAATGATTTAAAGTCCATTATAATATGCTATTAAGGGCGTTTAGAAACTAGCAGTGGTTATAACTATCTAGAGGTTTAATCCCTAAGGGTATCTATCTATTTATAAGTATAACAATTCTTAATGAATTATTCTATGTCGGATAGGACTCCTTACTAGTAGTAGCGAGGCGCTAGTAGTTAGTAGGTCTTGTCTTAACTAGGGTACGCTATAGAGACTTAATAGTGGGCTTTATAGATTAGTTCCGTTTATAGGTTATTAACGTTTAAAACTATAAGCTGTTCTTAGTATAAGACTAGTCCATCTTCTATTTCTAAATTAGGGTTGCCTTCCATAGCTTAGTCGCGGAGGGCTTTTAGGGATTTGGCTATGCGGTTAATTAGTCCTATTAGTTTATTTAGGATCTCTCCTTCTATAGGCGCTAGCTTATTCCGTTTAGAGCTTAGTTTCTTAAGAATACATAGGTTAAGCTATTCGGGATAGAGGAGGGTATATATCTGGTGCTAAACCTTTAGTTTATCCTATAGTTCTATATCCTATTCTCTCTGGGTAAGGGTATTAGCTTTAGAATTTTGCCTAATAGGGCAGTATATAATTATAAAGAAGAATTAGAAGAGTATTTTAGCCTACCTAGCCTATTAACCAGTAAGCTACTTTATTGTTATAAGGGCTTTATAATTAGTATAGACTTTAATCCAAGAGCCTATACTTCTAAGCTCTGTGTAATAGAGCCTTATAGTAGGTACTACGGTGGACTTGTTAATGGGCTAGGTATATAGGTATAACCAAGGTCAACAACGTAACAATAACTAGTGGAGTGGTTGCCTAATAGATTAACTCTAATTGTATTCTAAGATTTACTATAAAGAGAGAACTATCTAGGTAGGGACTGTGGTCCTTTAAATACACAACTATACGCCTAAGAAATCCCTTCGCTATATAAGGTATGTAGTGTACATAGTATACATAAATACGTTCGCTATGTTTGCTATATTCGCTATATACAGGCCACGTAACTTGGTTACTATTCCTTATTATATAGTTCTACTAGCTCTATTCTGGACTATGCCCTTATTAACTAACTAGCTTCTTCTAACTCCTGTCTAAGTAGTTATAATATTGTATTTAAAGCGTCTATAACACTATCTCTATCCTCTTTATCTTCGTCCTTAAAGATTCCTAACATCTCCAAGTTGTCTACTAGAGGTGTAATGTCCGTTTAATTAGTCTGGTTAATATCTTTACTTATTATGCCTAAAGCTTCTTCTTCTTTGTATTCACAACATCGCGCCCATGCCGTTGCGTTAATCCTTTTAACTAGTATTATAATAGGTCCTTATTCTCGCTGTTCTAAGAAGGGGTTAGTTTATATTATAATTGCAACTCCTTTTAGTTACCAACCTTCCTTCTATTCTAAGTGTACTAAGTTAAACATACGCTCTGGTTGCAATATTTGTTTAGTGTCTAATGGTAAATATATACATCCTATTACTCTAAATAGTCTTTAAGTTCCCTAAGTAACTTATTATAGGGTCTTATATTTAATCTACCGCTGACTTTTTTAAGCGGGAGCTATTGCAAGCTCGTGCCAACCTCTAATATTTGTGAGATAACGAAGACCGCGCCTATAAGGAGGAACGTCGCCTCTTTAAGGCCTGTCTTTTTGCCTTTGCCCATTTATCTTATCTTAAGAAGGTTTATAAGAAGGTTTGTTCTAAGGAGTAGAAACTTGTTTAATAGGGTTTATCTAAGCTAGGTAATAAAAGAGTAATGTCTTTAGAGAAGGAAACAACTTTAAGTAATGTAGTAGTTACTCTTCCTAGGTCCCTCTTAGGTGACTTATTCTTTAGTAATCCTTTTTTAATGCTCCCTAACCTACTTTCTTCTAATACTTCTATACCTTTCCTATAGCATTCTCTAGGTTACTTAGTGGTTCTTAGGTAGTCTTAGTGTAGCCTATCCACTTTACTTTATACCATATTTCGTTATTAATGTCCTTATAACTAATAATCTTTAAAACTTGCTATTTGTCTTCTTCTTGTTCTCTATACGTGTCTACTTTATAGACTAATAGCTCTATGTCTCTATACACTAGCTCTAGCATTGTAATATACTATATAGGGTAGATTTTTATCTTAGCTAGTAGGTTTAACTTATTGTCACGGGACACCCCCGTGACACCTTACACACGTCCACCTGTTTCCACCGACTGAACAACCGAAGACCGACCACGAGACGGCAATCTGACAGCAATCTGCCGTATTCCGCCGCAATCTGCCGTCTCTACTGTCGGAGTTGCCAACTGGCAACTTTAAGGACCTTTAACTGCCGAATTCTGCTAAGTTCTACTAGAACTGCCACCTAAGCTCTACCCTGCCTGTGTGTAGTATAGTACCCGTTAACCTAGTAACCAAGCAAACGTTATATACCCTTTTTCCCCTATTTCCTACTTTCTTTTCCTTACGCAATGTCTTGACTTTATTATACAGTTTATATATATAGCTTAATAATATCTACTTCGCTATATATTATCATCGCTTATTCTTACTCTATGATACTATGTTGCGTTAACCCTATATACCACCCTTTAAAATGTAGAACGACCCTAAAGCCCCCATGATAGCCGTTGGCATTATATCCGCACTTTAAGAATAATTGGCAGAAATATAGAAGTCCTTTATAGACGCCCTCGCATAGAACTAAGCCACTTTAACTTAATAATAAGCCGAATAAGAAGCACGACACTGGCAATTAATTAAAGACCTCTAAGAAGAAATCCGCACCCTTAAGATGCCTATATTAGGGCCCTAAGACCGAATACTATCTCTAGAGATAAACACGCGGAACAAGAGCCCCGAACCTATAGTAGTTACTTACCCTAAACTAACTACTGCACCGCAATAATTTGAACAACTACTAGACCCTTTAATATTCACTAGTAAATAATAAGAACTCTAATTATTCCTAAGCCGGCTTAAAAATAAGCTAACTGGTAACGCTAACCGCTACCTAACTAAAGCTAACTAACTCTGCTACGCCCTAAGTTGATTAGGAGGAGATATAGCTGACCTTGTTAAACCTCTTTAACTGAACTTAGTACCAAGCCTAATTGTACTTCTTAAAGCTATGTATGGTAACCTAAACCGCCAAGCTACTACTTAGAGAAAGATAAACTATATAACTTAAGGAATAAAAAGCTTCCTAGTATACTTCTCCAAATTTAACTCTTACGTAAAAGAAATAGGCTGGAACGACTCCACACTAATTAATAGCCTTATTGAATTCCTAAGCCCTAAACTAAAAACCTCCCTAATAGGTATAGACCTACTAGGAGCTCTTAATGCCTGCGCAAACGTTATTAATAAATAATATAATAATATACTACGCCTAACACCGAAGTCCGCTTCTTAATATAATACGACAAACCTATAAATATTTACTAAGTTATTATCTTAGCCTAAGCACCCTAACGCTATAGATATTAACACTGGAACCCTAGGATACGCCTTACTAGGGTCCTTTAAATAAGAATAACGCACTAAGCTAGGCCTCTATTTTAAGTGTGGAAGTAGCTCCTACCTCTCTAACCACTACTCCGTCCCTATGCCCTAACACAAATTATAAACGGCTAATACTAGCAGCTGTTTACCGTATTAATCCTCTAGTTACCGTCCCTAATCTCTACCTAGTTCCAGCCCTATATCTAGTAAGTACCACTTATAAGGACGAAGCTATAATTAATACGCTATAAGAACTCCACCCTAATCGCCTCTAAAAGGAAGGTCCTGGAGCTAAGTCGCTCTCTAGGACGGCGCTGCCTTAGGATCTTATTAAATGCTTTAGATGTTACAAACTCTAACTTTTAGGATTATAGCATAACCGTTAACTATTATCTTTGGCAGAATAATTAATAGGTTAATACTTAAGTTCTAATTAATATAGGAGCTAGTGGCATAGGATTTATTAATAAGATCTTTGTATAAGATAATGGTTTTACTCTAACCCCCCTTAACCGGTATATTAACGTATTTAGATTTGATGGCAAACGTACTATTTTAGGTAGTATTACCTACGTAGTATTTCTAAGACTCTAATACCTAAACCACGAAGAACTAATTAAGCTTTTTGTTACCACTCTAGGTCACTTAGTGATATTTAAATAACCTTAGATGAAGCTATATAAGGTAACTATTAATTAGAACAACCTTAAGCTTCTATTTACCGCCTTCTATTATAAGTAGAAGTGCCTTATAACTTACTACTTAGACCCTAAACTAAAATCTAAAAAATCCACTAGGATCTATTAGTCTAAAATTTCTACTAATGTTTACCCTATACCTAAAAAGTCCACCTAATTTCACTAAACTATATAAACTGACCCTAACTACTGTACTACCCCGAACCAAGCAGAAGCCTAAACTTAAGCTTAATATACAAAAGTACTAGAAGAACTGGTATTTTACTATAAAAAGGATACTTAAAGAACCCGAACCTAAATCTAATACTGACTTTATACCTAACACTAAACCTAAAGTTGAATAAGGAATAGTAGATAATTAAAAGGAAGTTGCTAGCTGGTAACTCACCCCCCTTTTTATGGATATTTATATAATCGGAGCTACCCTATTAGCACAACTCGCTAGGAAACCTGAATATACGATCTTTGCCGTTATAATAGCCGATATTAAAAAGGCCCTAGTACTAAAGAAGCACACTGACCCTGCTATAAAAGTACTAGTATGCCATTATAAGCATCTGGAAGTATTTTTATAAAAGAAAGCCAATAAGTTAGCGGAGTATTGACTATATAACTACAAGATTGTACTCGAAGAAGGAAAACAACTAGAATTTAGACCCTTATATAGAATATTCTAAAATAAACTCTAAGTATTACGGAAGTACTTAAATAAATACCTAAGTAAAGGATTTATTAGAGTAAGCTCTTTACCTATAGCTATACCTATAATCTTTATTAAGAAACCTGGCAGCGGTCTATACTTCTATATAGACTACTGAGCTCTTAACGCTATTACTATTAAGAATTGGTACCCGTTTCTATTAATTTAAGAGACACTAAACTAATTAAGTAAGGCTCGCTATTATACAAAACTTAACCTTATCCACGCATTTAACCGCCTCCATATCGCAAAAGGAGATGAATGGCTTATAGCATTCCGTACTAGATACGGACTATTTAAATACTTAGTGACGCCGTTTAGCCTCGTAAATGCCCCAAGTTTATTCTAATACTTTATAAATAATACCTTACAACCTTACCTAGACGTTTTCTATACTGCTTATATTAACAATATTCTGGTATATAGTAATAACCTAGCTGAATATAAGAAATATGTTGACCTTGTTTTAGAAGCCCTATGTAGAGCTAGACTATAATTAGATGTAGATAAATATAAGTTCTATAAAATAGAAGTTCTATACCTTGGACTTATTATCTCTATAGATAGCATATAAATAGACCTAAAGAAGATTAAAGTAATTATAAACTAGTAAGAACCTAAGAACGTTAAGGATGTAAGAGCCTTTATAGGATTTGCTAATTTCTATTAATGGTTTATTAATAACTTCTCTGCCCTGGTTTTACCTTTTATAGCTCTAACCTAAAAGGATAAAGCCTTTATCTTTAACAAAGAATGTAAGAAGGCCTTTACCTATCTAAAAGTTATGTTTACTACTATACCCGTACTTTAATACTTTAACCTGAACCAAAAGAGTGTTATAGAAGCTAACTTATCTAACTATATCACTAGAGGCATTCTGTCTTAGTATAATAAAGAAGGGATACTGCACCCTATAGTATACTTTTTAAAATAACTAAGTCTAGCCAAATGTAACTACAAGATCTACGATAAAGAATTATTAGCTATTATTAGATGTTTTAAATAATGGTAACCTAAACTAGAAGGCACTGGATTTCTAATTAAGGTCCTTAGCGACTATAAGAATCTATAGTACTTTACAACTATAAAATAGCTAAGTCATTATTAAGCCCGCTAATTAAAATATCTATCTTAATTCTAATTCTTAATTACGTACTACCTAGGCGTTTAAGGTTAAAAACCTAATACCCTAACTTAATGTTTACAAGATATGACAGCATAGGAAGAAGCACGCGCCTACTACAAACAAACCCTACTTTGTCCCGAATTATTTAATCCCCTGGCTAAAGACCTTATGGTATACGTCCTTGAAATAACTGATTAATTGATTAAATAGGTTTTAATTAATAAATACCTAAATAATGAGTTTATCTAAGAGACACTTAAGCTAATTTAAGATAGCGTTAGACGCTCTAAAAAGATCTCTCTAAGTAAATATAAAGTTTGTAGAGACCGCTTGTACTACCAGAACCGCCTAGTTATCCCTAATCACAATAAACTTAAGCTTAAGCTCCTTAAATATATATATAACCTACCAGTAGCTAGCTACCCAGGCTAAGGAAAAACCCTAGAGCTACTCTAACAGGAGTACTACTAGCCAAATATATATAACATAACATAAAGGTACATCTCTAGCTACTATACCTACCGACGAGCTAAAGCTTTGTATAAGATATACAACGGCTTTCTAAAGCCACTGCCTATTTTAGACCAAAGATGGAAGGATATCTTAATTAACTTTGTTGTTAATCTTCCTAAAAGTAAAGGCTGTATAAACATTATGGTAGTTATAGACCGACTATCTAAGATAAGACACTTGATTGCCTACCCTAATATATTAGTACCTACTATTGCCCAACTGTTTCTAGATCACGTATAGAAACTCCACGGACTCCCTAAAACAATTGTCTTTAATAGAGGCTGCTAGTTCGTCTTAGTGTTTTAGAAAAAACTAACTACCTAACTCTATATTAAAGCACTATTATCTACAGCATATTACCCGGAAATGGATGGTTAAACGGAACGTGCAAATGCTATAATAGAATAGTATATTTGGATATATATGTCGTATCTACAGGACAACTGGATGGACTGGCTTGCATTTGCTGAGTTTACTGCAAATAACTCTGTCTTAGAAACCATAAAGGTCTCCCCATTTCTGGCTAATTACGGCTAGCACCTGCGAATGGGTTTTGAACCCTTTAGTAATGTTCCTTGTCTAGCTTATTAGGCCGTATAAGTTACAGAAGTAAACAAATTTGTAAAGAAGATGGAAGAACTATAGAAGTTCCTTACTAACGAAATAATATAGGCCTAGTCTGTTTATAAAGCTATAGCAAATAAGAACTGAACCCTAGCACCAGCTTACTAAATTGGTGACTTTGTTTGGCTAGATGCAAGAAATCTAAACATAAAATAACCTACTAAGAAACTTAATTAGAAGAACACTAGCCCTTATAAGGTTGAAAAAGTTGTTTCTCCTTATGCCTACCAACTAAAGCTCCCTAATATAGTTAAAATCCACCCCGTATTTTATATATTAGTCCTCCGCCCTGCCGCCCCTATATTAAATGCCCTGCCTGGATAGATCTAAGACCTTCCCCCACCAGTTAAAGTGGATGGTGAGAATAAGTACCTTGTTAAAAGAGTTAATAATATTAAGTACAATAAACGGAAACGTAAATATATATACCTTATAAAATGGAGAGGTTTTACTAAACCCTTATGGGAACCTGCTGACTCTATAGGACTTATATAAGCCGCAGAAGACTTTTACAAACTCTACTTAGAACTACTACAGCCCCATCTCGCAGATGCTTAAGTTTAAAGGGGGGGTACTATTATGGGACACCCCCGTAACACCTTATACATGTCTACCTATTTTTACTAACTAAACAACCAAAGACTAACTATAAGACGGCAATTTAATAGCAATCTGCCGTATTCCGCCGCAATCTGCCATCTCTACTGTTGGAGTTGCTAACTGGCAACTTTAAGGACCTCTAACTGCCGAATTCTGCTAAGTTCTACTAGAACCGCCTAACTATTTAGCATGCTATTAAACATGCTGATATAGGCATGTTAAGGCACTTTGTTAACCCTCTTATTGTCTACTTTTTTGGCGCGTCCTAGCTCAACTATAGCCGCAAGATGTTATTCTATTAATAGAATCTCTCCTTAGTAAACACTCCTAAATTACAGCATATAATACTATCCTCTGGGCTTGTTAACTGGCCTAGTAGGGTTACTATACACAAAGTAATTAACCTTAGGCTTAAGCATTTTAACGGTAGCTATAAGATTAAGATAAAGTGTTATAAGAACTTAACCTATAATATAGATATTATATTTAACCAAATATATCTATCTAATACTTAGGTTAGAGCGTTACGTAAAAGAGTAAAGGCTATATTTGGCGAGCACATGCCTAGGACTTATACTACTACTGCTATACTACCGGATATGTTTTTACTCACTTGTACCCTCTTTACTTCAGATTTGGCTAAACCGCGGAGTACTAAACAATTGGCTAGTAGGAAGTTTTTTAATTCTTATAATATCTTATAAGAAGGTATTAAGGTGCTAGCGGATAAAGTTAATTAGTTTAACTAGCAGTATGTCTAATAATTAGGTACGCTTAGGGGGTTATACCCTTCTAATACCCTAGATAATCTTAATGGATTTGCCAATATAGAAGATTATGCTGACCAGGTTGGGGAGGGGTTAGATAGGGTTATTAATCTAATAATTAACCTTATAATAATTAATACAATCGATCTTATAGGAATTGGAGTAGCTAACTAATCCCTAAACTTCTATAAACTCCTATAAACTCCTATAAACTCCTGGACCAATTAAATGCCTATATTTATTAATGCTCTAAACTAGCATACCCGTAATAACTCCCTTAGGTTAAATTTACTTAGTTCTTAAACTCCTGCGAACTCCTGCGAACTCCTAGGCTAATTAGATGCCTATATTTCTGTTTAACTAGGCTAACTAATCTATACGAACTTATATACGAACCTATGCACGACCTTTTACATGACCTTATATACAACCTTTTACACGACCTTTTACATGAACTTTTATACAAACTTTTATATATAAGGCAATAACAGAACCCGGCAACTGTATTTAACCACCATCTACCTATACTACCTACTGGACAACTCTAGGGCTTCTATAATGCCTTGCAGTTGGGCCTATACTAGACAGTGCCGTCGTCTAGGATTACCCCTCAGATTAATATAGCTAGATTAAAGCTTGCCTGCGAAGGATGCCTTGCGGTTTAGCCTGCACCAGACAGTATTATTATCTAGGTTTTACCCCTTAGATTAACGCAGCCGGATTAAAGCTTACCTATAAAAAACATGCTATAAAAGCTACCACTTCAGCTTACTGGAGTGCTAGAAAGCAACGCCAACCCCCCCTCCCCCCCCTCCCCCTTATACCGCAATGCTACTGCCGCTAGGACCTGGTGGTGGACTACTAGACGGCTTGTACGCCGCCAAAGACCTTAGCCTAGAAGGTAGGGGTGAGGGATCCTTAGGGTCCTTACGCTTCCGCTTTAAGAGGCTACACCCACCGAAACGGGCCGCTACTTGGCAGCGAGCGTAGGTGTCCCCAGGCCTGCTCACCTACTGTGCACCCTTTTTAGAGTATACCCAACACTCCTTACCCAAGGCTTAGCAGGTAGTGCATCGCTTACCACCTACTAATGTGGTAGGGTACGGTGTCTCTCAGATAGGAAAGTCACGGTACTATCTATCTATCAGTCAGTCAGTCTGTCTGTCAGTCTGTCTGTCTCTCTGTCGGTAATAAAGAAAGAAAAGAATGTATTCCGGTAGGTTTGTCATGTCTGTGAGATAAGGAGGAAAGAAGGAGGAAAGCCGAAGCTCTATAAATATAGGAAAATGCCAAGACAGTAGGCGACGTCCAATCTACACCACCACATACCTCCCCCACCAAGAACGTTGTCCCCTAACGTTCT
>Ga0307507_10003954_pt1 | contig 27270 bp, 27 predicted proteins | sample 7_EM_MG_FD_207223 | JGI IMG/M metagenome (GOLD analysis project Ga0307507, IMG submission 207223) | Populus trichocarpa ectomycorrhiza microbial communities from riparian zone in the Pacific Northwest, United States - 7_EM | ecosystem: Host-associated > Plants > Roots > Unclassified | place...
GGTCAGCACCTCGACCTCACCGGTCAGTGCGTGGATTCTCACCTCGGGACCGGTCATGACGTCGCGGTCACCACGGCGCCGACCACGTCTTGGGCGATCTTGCAGGTGTTCTCGTTCGGGTACTGGCCGTTGACCAGCAGCACGCCCGCGGTGCTGCCGTCGGACAGTTCGACCAGCGCTCCGCATCTGGGTTCCTTGCTCTCGGGGTTGGTGCTGGGTCGCAGCAGGCCGGGCTTGCCAACGATCGTGGTGGCTTGGCCGCCCTTGTTCCGGGGATGGTTCGGGTCCACCGGCATCGCGTTCGGTGGTGCCCAGAAGACGGTGGCGACGAAGTGCTTTCCTGCTGGCGTGGTGCTGCCGGCCTCGCTGTTGTCGTAGAAGCAACTGATGGTGAACGGGTCGTTGGGCTTGGGTTCGCGCTGCTTCGGTGGTTTGTCCGCCGCCGACTTCGGTCGCACTGGCTGCGGGAACGCGGCCCAGCCGGGAATCTTGCACGGGTCGAACGTGGCGCCGTTGGCTGCCGCGTCGGCCGGCTTGTTCTGGTCTCCCAGGGTCACCGAGCCGGACGTGGTGCTGCTGGGTGCGGCTGACGCCGACGCACCAGCCGACGTCGAGACAGGCGCGGACGTCGAGGTGATGGTGCTGTCGGGCGTGGACTTGCAGGCCGCGGCCAGCGACACCACTGCGGCGGCCAACCCGCACCGCAGCATGGTTCTGATGGTGATCATGTTGTCCCCCACAGGGTTTGGAGTGGTCACGCGTACGGAAAGAGGCTTGTGAGCAGGTCGTCGATCAGCGCGTCACGAAAGCCCAGCCGGGACCGGTCGACCGGTGTGCCGGCGGCCTCGCCACGTGGCTGGTGCAGGAGCACCTGGACACGCAGCACCCACGGTCGGGTGACGTCCTCGCCGGTGGAGATGGTCAGGTCTTCGGCGTCCTCGCCGATTCCGTCGGTGGTGCTGGGCGGGGCGGCCCGCATCACGGACCGACCGTCGAGGTCGAAGCTGGTGATCGTGTCCTTGTCGCGTTCGTTCGCGGCGAGGTACTGGGCCCACGACGTGCCGGTGACGACCATGGCTCGGATCAGCAGCTGGTTGTTCTGGGAGGACACACTGCAGACGCCCCCGGCCTGCAGGTACCGGTAGAAGTCCTTGCCCAGGAAGGACGCCCACTGGGCGTCCGACAGCGCGGAGCAGACCATCCGGGCCGCGGCCTCGGGGTTGTCGGTCGCGGTGGCAACTAGTTTGTCGCCGGTGTCGACCGCGGTCTCCGTCCACTCCACGCAACCGACGGGTTCGGCGCTGCGGGCGCACCCGCCGGTGGATTCGACGGCGGCGGAGGCGTCGGCGGAGGCGGGCACGGCGTGGCCGCCGCTGGTGCAGCCGGCCAGTGCCACCCCGACGGCGATGAGTACGCCGCTGCTGAACAGCAACGTTCGCTGGCTCATCGCCGGCCTACCTTGGCCAGGACGCTGTCGGCGGTGGCCTGTGCGGTATCGCACGACTTGGTCTGGATCACGACCACCTCGTAGGTCTTCGGTGCGTTCTCGGCTTTGGCGTCGGCGACCATCCAGGTGTTCTCGTCCCACACCACCGCGGTGCGCCAGCCGTACGTGCTCGCGGCCGCGACCGCGTTGCGGCCGGCGACGGTCAGCGCGGTGTACTCGATGCCGTTGGTCTTCTGCCCGGCGAGCGTGAGCGGCTGCTCCTCCACGGCGAAGCTGACGGTGATCTCCTCCTTCTTCTTGTGCTCCTTCGGCTTGTCCCTGCCGCCGCTGCCGTAGCCGGTGCGGGCGCCGCACGTGAACGGCGCGGTCGGATGCAGCTCGGCGCCGTCGCCGCACCCCTCGATCAGCGCGGCCGCGCCGTCGCAGGGATCCCACTCGGCCAGGGTCAACGTCGGGCTGGTGAGCCCGCGGTCGCGGCGCGGCGGGTCGGCCCACACCGCGGCCGCGGCCTGCACGTACTCCCGCCCCAGGTCACACGGAGCCTTCGGCGTGGTCTCGCCGCGGTTGTAATTGCGGACGCGCAGCACGATCGCGGAGGTGCCGTCGAGCGGGCGAGCGAAGTCGCAGCCGGTCTTGTCGTCGGTTTCCTCGCGGTAGGTCAGCCTGTCGCCAATCGTCTCGGGCGCGGCGTTGCGTCGACGGCCCGCGTCGTACTTCGCGCCGACCTCCAGGTAGAGCGTCCAGGTACCGGCGGACTCACCCTTGGTCAAGCGCAGGACGCACTGGTTGAGGCCGTCCATGTCCGGCAGGAGTTCGTCGACCTGGTCCCCGCTGACCGTCTTCGCCGCGGCCGGGTCGTGCAGCGCGCACGGGTCGATCGCCCGAAATCCCGCGTAGGAGGCGGCTTGGGCGCGGGTGGCGTCCGGGATGGCGGCGTTGACCGCGGGCGGCTCGGTTGCCGATTGCGTGGTGGTCGACGTCACCGCGGAGGGGTGGGTGCCGGTGCATCCGGCGGCGAGCAGGACTACCGCGCCCAGCAGCGTGGCGCGAGTCCGGTCGTTCATGGGGTGGCTTCCTTCGGTGAGGTGGGAGTTGGGACAAGCTCGACCGTCGGCGTCTGCACCCGCTCGAAAAATGACCGGAGTCGGGCGATCAAAGGCCCGAGGAGCAACGCGAGCAGCACACTGCCGATCCCCAGGACTCCCGTGCGTGCGGCCAGGACCGGGCCGATGATCATCGCGCCGAGCAGCAGGCAGGCGATATCGGCGGTGATCCGGATGGTCGCCAAGGAATAGCCGCGTCGCTGGTGCACGGCGAGCATCACGCCGTCGCGAGGCAGGCTGCCCAGGCCGGCCCCGAGGTAGGCGGCGGTGCCGATCGCGAAACAGGTTCCGCCCGCTGCCAGCAGCAGCAGGCGCGGCACGGTGCCCTCCGGGGTCGGGAGGATGCCGATCAACACATCGCAGGTGACGGCCGGGATCACGGAGGCGGTGATGGTGCCGAGTCCGGGTCGGATCCTCAGCGGCAGGTAGCAGATCAGCAGCAGCGCCTGGACCGCGATGATGGCGCCGCCGATGGTCCAACCGGCTCGGGCGGCGACGGCGGCGTGCAGGACGTCGAGCGGCAAGAGCCCGAACTTGGCCAGCAACAGCAGCGCCACTCCGACGCCCATCACGATCGTGCCCGCGAGCATCTGGGCTATCCGTTGCGCGAGAACGATATGCCCAGGGCGGGGGGCGCGATGGCGCGTCATGACGCCTCCTCTGCGGCCTGGTGGTTGCGGAGGGAGGCGAGGAACGCCGCTTGCACGACGGTGTCCTCGACCCGCAGGACCTCGGCGAGTCGGAGGGCGAGGGACACTGGCAGGGTGCCGGTCTGCTCGTACAGGGCGATCTGGTCGATGCCGACACCTACCACGGCGGCGAGCAGTGCGCCGTGTTCGTTGGCTCTGCCAAGGAAACCCTTCTCCCACAGGACAAGCCTGGCGATCTTGATCGCCAGACGGTGGGCCATCTCCGGCGGCGTGAGTGCGAGTTGGGTGCGCAGGTCGGCCAGCGTGGGGTCGGCAGGCAGCGGGTGCTGCAGTCGGGCCGGGGTGACCTTGAGGACCTGGGCGACGCGTCGCAGGTCCGCGGCGCTCATCGGGGTCTTGCCGTGCTCCCACCGGTAGATCACGTTGTCGTGCACGGTGAGCAGCCGGCCCAGCTCGACCTGGGTGAGTTCGCGGTGAACTCGGACAGCGGCCAGGGCGGCGGGGTCGAATCGCGGGATTTCCGGGCTGGCGACCACGGTGTGGTCCTCCTCGTCTCGTCGCGTATCGCGTGGTTCCATCGCGGTCACGCGTTCTGGGGCGGCAGCACCGAAGGCAGTGCCCGCACGAGGTCGTCGTTGCCTGCGCGCAGCGACCCCGCGCCCGCGGCCGCCAGGAGGTCGACAAGATCGGCGGCGATGCCGGGCGCGGCGGCGAAGACGGGATCTCCGAGTCGTGCCGCGGGCCCCGCTGCTCCGGGGAGGTGCACGATCGCACCGGCTTCTTCGGCGATCAACGCCCCCGCTGCCCAATCCCAGGGGTTGAGGTAGTGCTCGACGAACGCGTCCACCGCGCCTGCGGCTACCCAGCACAGGTCCAGCGCGGCGCTGCCTGCTCGCCGCACGTCGTTGATCCGTCCGATCACTCGGCCGAGCACGGCGGCCTGGGCGATGCGGTGGTGGGCGTCGTAGGAGAAGCCGGTGGCCAGCAGCACCTGGGAGATCTCGCGGGTGGAGCCCGCGTGGATGTCCAGCCAGCCGTCGGACAGCCGGGGATCGTGCAGCCTGGCGCCTTCCCCCAGCCCGCCCGACCACAGTCGACAAGTCGCGGGTTCGGCGACCGCTCCGGCCAGCGTGACGCCGTCGACGCGGGCGGCGACGGAGACGGCGAAGACGGGGAGGCCGTAGAGGAAGTTGGTGGTGCCGTCGATCGGGCCCACCACCCACTGGACCTGCCCTGGCTCGGCTGGTCGGCCGCCTTCTTCCTCGCCCAGGACGGTGTCGTCGGGGCGCAGGGTCGCCACGCGCGTGCGGATGGCCGCTTCCGACTCCCGGTCGGCGTCGGTGACGTAGTCGGTCGACGAGCTCTTGGTGCGCCCGGTGAGCTGCGGGCCGGCGCCTGCGACGCGGACTCGGTGGCTCATCACGTGTGCGGCCCCGGCGCCGGCGAGGTCCTCGGCGAAGGCACGCAGCTTCTCGATGTTGTGACTCATGGCAGATCTCTCCGGTTCTCGGTGCTGGCTGGGATTGCAGGTCTGGGGACACGACGTCGGGCTTCGGGCAAGCGGGCGCGCGGCGAATGTCCCGGCACGGCGAGCGAGAAGATCGAGGACTGTGCTGCGAATGTGGCGTTGAGGCGGCGACACCCGACAGTCCCCCTGATTCGCGCTATGCGGAGTGGTCGTGTCCGCCCGGGGGACGAGGCGTGACGGCAGCACCATAACGGAAAGAGTCCACTTCTTCATAACTTTCCACCCGATGGAAAGATGCGGGTTTCCATTCCACGGAAGCCAGTGTTTCCACCCGATGGAAACCGACTTTGCCCAGCAGCTTCCACACGCCGGAAACCGTTCCCAAGAATGCTCACTCATAATCGAACGATCAGACACGCAGAGTGATACTCCACTGCGCGAGCAGGCTCCTTGCCAGCTTTTTGCCTCAAAACCGGTGACTCTGGGTGGAAGTTGTGCCAGTGTCGAAAGGGCCGAACAGCACGGCAAAAATCATCTTCGGATCCACGTCGACCGCTTGCTCGCACTCACGGAGAAGCTCATCCGAGCATCGCCGTGACGTTCGGATAGAGCCCATGCAGCGGACAACCGGTCGGGTGACATGGGGTCCGCTGCGATATCGAGCAATGGCCTGGTGGTTGTTGCGGCCTGTTCTGGCGCCGGAATCGCTGGATCTATGAGGGGGCGTGGTGGAACAGAACGGCAACAGGGGAATCCGCGGTGGGGTCGACCAGTTCGACAAGAATCCAGGTCGTATTGCTCGTCTCCTGCCGCACGATTCTCGGCTTTCGCCGCCATCCCGCCACAGTTCGGTCTCCTGCCTCCGCATCCGCGGTGAGCAGGCACGGACGGGTCGCACGCCGCGGCGCTGGGTCTCCCCCTATCCCATGCGCACCGCGCGGTGACCTCGCTCGCCGAACCCGGCGGGCGGTTCGGCGGCATCAGCGCCCTCCTCCGTCGCCCCTGACGGAGGAGGGCCCCATACCCAGCCCGACAACGCCCGTCCCACCTCCGCTTTCCCGAGGTGGGACGAGATGACTTCCAGGGAGATTCCGTCATGATCGGCACCCTGCGGCGTTCACCGTTCGCGACCTCGCGAACGATGCTGCTGGCCGCGTCGGTCGCGGTGACCCTGGGCGCCTGCTCCCCGAACGCATCCGGCGCAGGCTCAGGTGTGTCTGTGGTGTCGACGGCGGAAACGACCCCCCAGGCACCGACCTCCCAGACCACCCCCGCGCCCTCGCGCGCCCGGACACAGCAGTTCGGCATCACCATCGTCGACCGCGTCGTCTACGACGAATCGTTCAGCCAGGGCCTGGAGTACGTCGACGGGCGCTTGGTGGAGAGCGTCGGCGGCCGCGGCAGCAGCACGGTGCGAGTGCTGGACCCGAGCGCCGCCGCGCCGCAGAGCGTCCGGTTGGAGCCGGCGCTGTTCGTCACCGGCATCGCCGCCGTCCCGGCCGCACCGGCACCCGCCACGGGGCTGTGGCAGATGACCTGGCAGGACCACCTCGCGATCCTGCGTGACCCGACCACGCTGGCCGAGTTGCGCCGGGTCACGGTCGACGGCGAGGGCTGGGGGCTGTGCCACGACGGAACCCGACTGCTGCAGAGCCGCGGCGACAACCGACTGTTGTTCCGCGATCCCGTGAGCTTCGCTCAACTGGGCGAGGTGGTGGTCGCCGGGCAGTGGTCGACCGCCCGGCTCGGCGAGCTGGAGTGCGCGGTCGTCGACGGCAGGCCACAGGTGTGGGCCAACCCGCAGGGCACCGACTGGCTGCTGCGCATCGACCCGGCCGACGGCGTGGTGACCGCGGTCGTCGACCTCGGACGCCTGGCCGTCGAAGAAATCCCCACCCGCGTCGACCAGGTGATCGGCGGCGTCGCCGCCATCCCCCAGGCCACCGGCGAGTTTTGGGTCACCGGCCGAGGGTGGGCTCACCGCTACCGCATCCGGCTGCAGCCACGCCCATGACCGGCCACCCAGGAAAGGATCACCTCTCTGTGCGCACTCTCGTGATGCTGCGCTTTTGCGGCCGCGCTGCTCGCGCTCGTCGGCTGCACGACGACCTCGCCCACCCCAGGTCCGATGTCCGAGCAAGTGACCGGCAACGCGGTGTCTCCGGTCGCGCCCTCCTCTGCGGATACGCGCCCGGAGATGACCGGGTCGCCAGTGGTGGTACCGACGGTGACGCCCGCGATGCCGACCGCCTCGCCGCCGGTGTCCACCGCTCTTCCTCCTGCTCCTCGTGGTCCGCTGCTGCCGACCTCTCGGCGCCGGCATTCGCCGATCCCACCGTCGTGGCGGACAGGTGGCGGGAGCAGTCGTGTCCGGCAACTACCGCACTTTGGCAGAGCACCTCCCCAAGATCGACGTGCGCCACCGGGTGTGCGCGTTGCACGTCACCTCGGCGCACTGCTGCTGCATCGCCTGCCCTCCCGTCGCCCTCCGCTACCCGAGGAGGTGTTCGTGCGGTGGCCACTGCGCTGAACTCCCTGTACCGCCGGATCGCGAGGAGGGCACTGCCTTGAACACGATGCCCCTGAGCATGGCGGCTCGGTGCGAGGAGCTGATCGAGACGCTGGTCGTTCCGCGCCCGTTCGACATCGACCGGTTTCTGAAGGCCTTGGCCGAGAAACGCGGCAGGAGGATCAAGCTCATCCGCGGGCGGCTGGGCCCGGACCAGCCTTTCGGGATGCTGATCAGCACCGCCGAGATCGACTACATCTACTCTGCCGATGACGTGCCGCCCTTGCAGTTCCGGCACACCGTGATGCACGAGGTCGGCCACCTTCTCCTGGGCCACTTCACGTCGACCTCCGGCGGCGGCGAGACCCTGCGGGTGGCCGGTGACGACGCGCTGCGGCTGTTGCTTCCGACGTTGTCGCCCGCGTTGGTGCGGCGCATCCTGGCCCGCACCGTGTATGCCTCCGACGAGGAGCGCGAAGCCGAACTGTTCGCCTCTCTGCTGCTGTCGCGAGTCAGCAGTGTCCGCGATGCCCACGCTGGTCGGGCACCAACGTTGCACGACGATCTCGTGGCCCCGGAGACCATCGTGGGCAACCCGGTCCGCCAGCGGGTGTGGCGGGCCACCCGACACCTGACCCCGCTGTGGCGGCGGGTGGTCGCCGAAGTCCCGCAGGTGCGGCTAAGCGACGTCGACGTGGGTGCGCTCACCTCGGTCGAGCGCGCGCAGTACCGGCTCTACCGCCGCGTCCTGGAGATCCGCGACGCCCAACTGCTGCTGCGGCCCTACATCCCACCGGAGATTCCGGAGTGGGCGTTCGCCGCCGCCAACAAGCGCGGCCTCGACCCGGTCGCGGCGGACGTCCTGCTGGAGGCGGCCGAACTCGACGCGGCCCTGGACGCCCACCGCGCTGGCCAGCGACACCACCCGGAGGTGGTTGACGTCGTCATGCCCCGGTATCCCTCCGAGACTCCCGGAGTACTCACCGAAGCGTGCCAGCTGATCCGGGTGGGCACCGCGCTGCACAGCGACCCGGCCCTGACCGCACTACGCCGTCGGTGACCACGCACCGGGGTACACGGCCGGTCACCGCACGGACTTGGACCGGTCAGGGCCACAGGGAAGGTGCCGGGCGACGACGTGCGCGCGGTCGGGCGACTGAATCATCACCTGTGCCTCGCCCCACGACAGCGCCCCTGCCCGGCGGGCGGCGCCCACGGTCGCCATCGGATCATCCGCTTCCCGCGACCTTGTCGTCGGTATGCGGGATCGTCGCCAGCAGCGGCGGCGTCGCGGCGAAGTCGGTGAACCCGGCCCGCCAGCCTCGGATGTCCAGGCCGTCGGGCAGTTCGGCCCACGGCAGGTTCTTCTCGGGATCGACCCACAAGCATACGGCGCCGCAGATCGAGTGGGCTGGCCCCTGGGCTCACTCCGTCCTCGGCAACCACACCGGGGCGGGGCTGTGATCTGTTGACGACTATCTCGGGTCTGCCGTGGAAGTGCCCCCACTGCCCTCCTGGGCTTGGTCGGCCTGAAGGGTACGGATGAACTTCAGGACCTGTGCCCGGTTGGTCGGGGTGAGGCCAAGGGCACGCAGGGCAACCGCGTGCACCCCGGCTTCGCGTAGCGCTGCCACCAGTTCGAGGTCGGCGTGGATCCGTCGGGATTTGTCGGAGTCGAGGAAGATCGCCGGGTCGATCTCGAAGAAGGCCGCGAGCGCTTCGAGGTGGCTCTTGGTGGGGTTGTCCGCGAGCCCTGCGCGGAGCTGGCGGACGTATTCCTTGGAGAAGGACTTCCCCTGGTTGCGCCGGCGCAACCAATCGGTGCACCACTTGGCGGCCGATTCCATGGAGTGCTCGCGACCGTCGGGTCGTTTGATCGTCTTGAAGAGACCGTCGATGGTCTCCGCAAGCGTGAGTCCCTCCGCCACGACACCGCCTCCTCGCCGGTTCGGGACTTGTCCGGACGGTCGGCGGGCGTCCGGAAGCTGAATCTAGACGATCAGCGGCCCGACGTCCACATCAGTTGACATTTGCGGTTTCGGGCATAAGCTCTGCCTGTAATGGCGTCAACTGATATGGACATATTGGAGGTATACCCAGGTCGGCGGCATCTCATGGGCGTCGGGAGCGACAACAGGAGTGGCCCGGTCGCGGAAGACCCGACCGGCCAGAAATGCAGGGAGAACTGCGGGGAGCCTGCTGTGTTCGGGTGTTCGCAGGAGAGGGCCTGATGCACAACCGACCGACGAGGTCGAGCAGCCGCACCACGTCGTAGCGGCACGCCCGCCGTGCCGCCGGCCCCGGTGAACGGGGCAGCCGGTCAAAGCCGAAGCAGGTGCGGTGGCCGCCCAACCGGTTCGCCCAATCCAGCGCCGCCGACACACGTGAGCGCCAGGAGCGCGACCGAACCACGCCGTCGACCTGGTGTTTCCGACACGGGATCGCATCGGCCACCTGGTGTGACCTCGAACGCCTACCCAGCCCACACCGGCGCCGTACAGGAAGGAGAAGGACATGACCGTCACGAGCAACGATCCTCGGGGGCACAACGGCGCCGACGGCTCTGCGACCTCGGTGTCCTTCGACAACGGCGCCATGCCCGGCGAACAGCCGAGGAGCACCGTGCCACCCCGCCTCGCGGCGCACGTGCCGCACGACCGGCCGCAGCCGTCGACCGACACCGCCTCCCTGACACCGCCGAGCACGACCTCACCCCTCGGCGGGCCACCGATGCCACCGGCCGGGCCGATCGAACCCGAGGGCCTGCACACCCTCGAGACCGAACTCGCGCTGGCCGCCCGACGACCGTGGCCGCAGCTTCCCGACGCCGACATCGCCGCCGCCGTGGACGCGGGCATGCTCGCTGCGGTCGCAGCGAACACCGCCCGCGCCGAACAGGGTGTCGGCAGCGACCAGCCCGCACTGCCCGACGGCACCGCGCACGCGGCGACGGTCGAGGTGGCGAGGGCCGCAGCGGCGCTCCAGCGCCAAGGCCTGCCGCCGGACGCCACCACCCCGGTGGACTGGAGCGGCTTCGGGACGGTGATCCCGGTGCTCGCCGGCTCGCCCGGCGCCGGCGCCTCGGTGCTGGCCGCGGCGCTAACCGACGTCCTGCAGCTCGGGCACCACCGCGTGCTCCTGATCGACCCGGCCGACCCCCCGCGCTCGGGCCTGGCCGCCGCTTCACGAGCGCGAGGCCCGTGGCTGACCCGACCACACCCGCGGGTGCGCATCCGCTACTCCTGGCGGGCACAGGCCCTGCTGGCGCAACTGGAGACCAGCCTGCCGGTCATCGCACCGGGCATGGTGCCGCCGCCGCGGTTGTGGCTGCCACCAGTACCGCCGCCGCACATCACCGTGGTCGACCTCGGTCACGACCCGTGGCGGGTGACCGCCCACCCCTTGGCGGGCGTCGGCGCGTGGCTTCGGCGCGGTACACCCCAGCCCCGCCCGCTGCTGGTTGTGCGCCCCAGCCGCCCCTCGCTGTTGCACGCCGAACAGGTGCTCGCCCGGCTCGATCCCTGGATCTCGGGCGCCGTGGCCACCGCGCCCGCGCAACTGGTGGTGATGGGCGCGAAGCGCTGGCCGCACGGGGTGGCCGGCGCGGCCGGGCGGCGGGTGAGTGCCCTGCTGCCGGACGCGGTGTTCGTGCCGCACGACTCCGACCTCGCCGCAGCGGGCATCACCGCCGAGGTCACCCCGCCCCGACTGCGTCAGGCGCTCACGCCGGTGCTGCGCCGGTGGGGCCTTCTTCCCGATACCGCCGCCCACGGCAGGCGGTCGAGCACGAGGGGGCGCTCATGATCGAGCTCTTCGACACCGTGACGCTTCTGGCCCAGATCCCGGATCCGGGTCCGGTGGCGCCGCCGGGCAGCGAAAAGATCCTGGAAGTGGTCGGCAACGCGAAGTGGGGCGCGGGAATCGCCCTGCTGATGGGTTTTTTCGTCGGTCTGCTGGTGTGGGCAGGCGGCCGCTGGGTCGACCACCACCGCGCCGGCCGCGTCGGCCTGATCATGATGCTGTGCTCCCTGGCTGGCGGTCTGCTCTACGGCATCGGCTGGCAGCTGATCAACCACTTCGCGGGGGGCGCGTGATGACCGATGCCTCGACCGCCACCCGAGCCCGCAAGCGGGCGGGCCTGTCCCTGACCGCCATTGTGGTCACCGCGCTCGTGCTGCTCGGCGGCGTGGTGGCGGTCGTGATCGCGCACCAGGCCACCGCCCCGGAGCCGGTGCCGGCAGCACCGGCTGCCAGCACCGCGCCGACGACCCCGCCGACGTCGTCGGGCACCGACGGCGCGACCGCGGAGAGCACGCTGGCGGCCCGGCCGATGGTGCAGTTGCCCGCCCAGGCGGCGCAGCCCCAGGCCATGACGACCGCGACGGCGGGACCGGCGATCACCGTGCCGAAGCCGACGGCCACGACCGGACGCTGGATACCGGACGGGTTCCCCGACACCCCCGAAGGCGCGCTGGGGCAGCTCAAGGCGCTGGACGAGACCGCGATGACCGCCGCGGACCCGCAGATCTACGCCCGCGGCGTGCACGAACTCGCCGAGCCGGGCGCACCCGATCCCGGCTCCACCGGCCTGTCGACGCTGCTGACCAGCCTGCGCGCCCGCGCACAGTTGCCCGCCACCGGGCCGGTCCCCGGCCTGAGCGCGAGCTACCAGGTCACCCACGGCCAGATCAAGGGCGTGACCCCGGACGGGCGCTACGTGGTGGTGTGCGTGCTGGGCCAGTTCTCCGTCGGTGTCAACGGCCAGCTCGTCAGCGCCGGCGTCGGCGACTGCCAGGCGATGCGCTGGACCGGGACGCAGTGGCGGATCGCCTCCGGCGCGCTGGCCGCGCCCGCGCCGTGCGCGTGGCCGGGCAGCGCGGACGCGGTGAAGGCCGGCTACCGAGAACTGCGCGGAGGCTGATCCGAATGCCACCCTTCGGCATCATCGGTGGGACGATGGGCGTGGAGATCCAGGCCATGATCGCCTCGGCGTTCGAGGCCGCCATGCAGGCGATCTGGCTTGCGAGCCTGTCGCTGCTGCTCGGCGCGTTCTCCCTGGCCGACAAGTTCTCGGCGTTCAGCGTCGACACCCGTACCGGCCCGATCTCGGTGCTGTGGCCGATGATGCTGTGGATCAGCGGCGTCATGGCTCTGGGGCTGTTCTTCTGGCAGCTGATCGTGACCAACCTGCGCGGCGGCCGTGGCTTCCTGCGGCTGGTCGGCGGCCCGGTCCAGTACGGCATCGCCTTGGCGGTGACCGTGGGCCTGGTCGCGGCGTTCCTGGCTGGCGTCGACGGGCTGACCAACGGCATCCTCGAGTACGGGTTGCAGTCGAAGAACTTCTCCGACGCGCTCACCCACACCAGCTTCGGTGACGGCGCGGTCGACGGTGTCAAGTCCATCGTGCTGGGCATCTGTGCCTTGGTCGGGGTGATCCCCGCCGCGATCGGCTACATCCTCGAGATGCTGTTCCGTGAAGCCGCGACCTACGTCCTCGTGGCCACTGTGCCGGTGACCGCGGCCGGGCTGCTGGCCAACATCACCGCGCACTGGTTCTGGCTTGCCTGCCGCTGGCTGCTGGCCTGCATCTCCATGCAGCCCGCGCTGGCCTTGGCGTTGGTGCTGGGCGTGGCGATCTCCGGCGGCTCGAAGGGACTGTCCGGGCTGCTCGCCGGTGTGGGCGTGCTGATCATCTCGTTGTTCTTCCCGTTCGTGCTGTTCAGGCTGTTCGCGTTCGTCGACCCGAACAGCGACGCCGGCGCGGCGTTCCGTGACGCCCTGTCCGGCATCGGTGTCAACTCCTACGGCGCTAACAACCCGGCCGTGATGGCTGCCGGCGCCGCCGGTGGTGGCGGTGGCGGTGGTGGCGCGATGGAGGACGCGAACACCGGCAGGTTCGATGCCGCGGTCGCCGATCACGCCGAGGACTCCATGGACGACTCCGGCGTCGGCGAGTCCGGCGGGGGTGGGGAGGACTCCGACGACGACAGCGGCGCGTCCGGTCGCGGCGACCCGGGCGGCGGGAACAGCACCGGCGGTGGGGACGGCACCGGTGGTGGGGACGACGGTGGGTATGGCTCAGGTGGTGACGGCGGCGGTTCCGCCGTGCCACGGGCCGCGAACTTCGGGCAGGTCGTGTCCTCCAGTCCCGACCGCGGCCCCTCGGGCTCCTACGGCAACGACGACGAAGCCGACGGCGGGGGCAGCGACAGCGGTGGCGGTGGGGGCAGCGGAGGTGGCGGCCCGAAGTCCGGTGGTAGCGGCGGCGGGGGAACCGCGGCCGGAGCAGAGGAAGCGGCGGTGATCCTATGACGTCGCCTCGGATCTACCGGGAACTCAATAGGCGCGAACACGCGGGCTGGATCATGGGCCTGACCCCGGTACAGGCTCTGGTCTGCATCGCGCTGGCGGTGCCGGTGCTGTGGGCCGTCTCCGGCGGCCGGTTCGCCGACGCGGCGATCCTGCTGCTGGTCTGCGGAACGATCGCCGCGCTCGTGGTGATCCCGGTCCGCGGCCGTCCGGCGTTCCGGTGGCTGCTGCACCTGGCGCTGTTCCAGGTCGGCATCGTCACCGGCTGGTCACGGTGGCAGTCCAAGGCCGCCGCCGGCGCACCCGTCGACCCCGACGAACCCGACCTGCCCGGCGTGCTGCAGCGCGTGGACTTCCCGGACGGGCCGCAGTTCAAGGATTCCGGGCGGGTGTGCCTGATCCACGACACCGGCGACGGCCGGTGGGGCGCCACGGCGCGCCTGACCCACTCCGGGGTCGGGATGCTGTCCGACGAGCAGTGCGAACGCCTGGCCGGCCGGCTGGGCACCCTGCTGCTGTCGCTGGGTCACCGCGAGGTCGTCGACCGGATGAGCCTGCTCGTGCGCACCGTCCCCGACGACGGCACCGAGTACGAGGTGTGGCGCGGTGATCACGAGGTCCGCGACGCGCCACGGCTGGCGCGGCAGGCCACCGACGAACTGGACCGCACCATCGGCAACGTCAGCGTCCGGCACGAGGTGTTCGTGACCGTCTCCGGGGCGGAGGACAGGCTGCGCAAGCCCGCCGCGGCCGCCGGCGGCGGCGTCGCCGGACGTGCCCTGGCGCTGTACCGGGTCCTCGACGGCCTGGAGGACCCGCTCAAGGCCCTCGGGGCGCGCACCGTGGAGTGGCTGGACGGGCCGGGGATGGCCGAGGCCCTGCGTACCGGGTTCAATCCCGCCGCGCGTGCCGTGCTGGCCGCCGCGCACGAACGCGGCACCGGCGGCCGCGGGCTGGAGAAGGCCGCGGCCGGGCCGACCGCGGCGCCCTCGCCGACCGCGCGGGCCTATACCCACGACGGGTTCACCACCGTCTCCTACACCGCGCTGATGCCCGAGGCCGGCACCGTGTTCGGCTCCCTGGCACCGCTGCTGGCGGTGCGCACCGCCGGCGAGCGGCGGACCCTGGCCATCCACTACGAGGTCATGGGCACCCGCCGCGCGCACCGCGCCGTGCAGGGCAACAGGTTCCGGTCAGGTGTGATGACCGATTGGAAGCGCAGCAAGGGTTTCAGCGCCACGGCGATGGACGAACGCGAAGCTGGCGGTGCCCGCGCCCAGGAACGCGCCGTCGCGGCCGGCCACTCGGTGGTGCGGTTCGCGGTCGCCGCGTCGGTCACCGTGCCCAGCGGCTGGAACGTCGAGGATCACGCCGCCCGCCTGGAGAACGACGCTTCCGGCCGGTTTCGGTTGCTGCGCCTGGATCTCGCCCAGGACTCCACTTTCGTCGTCGCGGTGCTCCCGGTCGGGATCGGGCTGCCCCGCCTGCGGGGAGGGTTGCTGTGAGCAGGCGAACCTCGCGTGAGCGCAGCGCGGCGCAGTTGCTCGGCGACTTCGGCGCGCCCCCGGCGATCAAGCCCCGGCAGGTGCAGCCGCGGCGGGCGGATCGGGTCAACCGTGCGAGCGCGCCACGACGCGGTCACGCCCGGCCCGGCGAGGGGTGGTCCCCGGTCGAGGCTCCGATGGCGGTCTACCAGGCCGCCACCAGCGAGATCGGCGGTCTGTTCCCGTTGCTGGCGGCCAACGGCATCCCCGCGGTCGGGGCGCGTATGGGTTACGACACGCTCTCCGGCGGCGCGTTCTACGCCCACCCCATCGAGTGGGTGCTGCGGGGTTTGGCGACCAACCCGAATCTCGTCGTCTTCGGTGAGCCCGGTCGAGGCAAGAGCAGCACGGTCGTGGCGTTCCTGTTGCGGATGATGCTGTTCGGTATCAAGACGTTGATCTCCGGCGACGTCAAGGGCGAGTACAGCCCGCTGCTGCGGGCATTGGGCGTCACCCCGATCGCGTTGGGCCGCGGCAGCCCCGCCCGGCTCAACGCCTTGGACCTCGGACCGCTGCGCAGCCGGTGGGGCGGGTGGTCGGTGACCCAGCAGCGCGAGGAACTCGCCGGTGTCCTGGGCCGGTGGGTGAAGCTGCTGGTCGCGCTGGCCGAGGCACAGGGCTACCGGCCCACCGTGACCGACGAGGCCGTGTTATCGGCGGTGCTGCGGCGGCTGGTCGGCGTCGACGACGGCTACACCCACCTGCGGCCGGTCACCATCCCCGACGTGCAGCGCGAGCTGGCCGAACCCGACGACGCGCTGTGGGCGGCCACCCGGTTCGCCGACCGCCGCCAGTTCCTCGACACCCTGCGCCCGATCACCGACGCGCTGGGCAACCTCGTCAACGGTCCCCTGGCCGGATTGTTCGACCAGGAAACCAACTTCGAGCTGGACTGGGACGCGCCGGTGCAGTCGATGGACCTGTCGCGGCTGCGCTCCCGCGGCGACCAGGCCATCGCCGTCGCGCTGACCTGCCTGGGCTCCTGGTCGAGCATGGTCACCGATCTGCAGGACGACGGCGAGATCCGCATCGTCGTGCGCGACGAGGTGTGGCGACAGATGCGACTCGGGCTGCGCGCGGTGCAGGCCGTCGACTCCGACCTGCGCCTGTCCCGCGCCGAACGCAAGATCCAGATCCTGGTCATGCACAAGCCGTCCGATCCGCTGTCGGTCGGCGCGGCCGGCTCCCAGGAAGTCGCCATCGCCAAGGACCTGCTCGCCCTGTGCAGCACGAGAATCCTCTTTGGACAGTCCACTCGGGTGGCGGACGAACTCGCCGAGGACTTCGCCCTGTCCGAACGCGAGCAGGACGTCACCACCGGGTGGGCGATGGAACGCACCGGCCGGGCGCTGTGGAAGATCGAGAACAACCCCGGCTACAAGGTCCAGACCGTCCTGTCGCGCACCGAGCGGCGGATCTTCGACACCAACGCGCAACTGCGCGCCGTCTCCCGTGAGTCCACGACAACCGACAGGTCCATTCGCCGAAACCCACATGCAGGGGGCCGGGAATGACCCAACGTCGTGTAGCGGGTTCGGGAGCCGGAATCGGATTCGTGAACGGTAACCCCCGGACGTGGAGAAATGAGGTGAGCGATGTGGCCCACAGCAGAATCCAGCTCCAGCCGCTGGGGTCGGCGCTGGAGAACCGCGTGATCTTCGCCGGTTGGAACGACACGCTGCAGACCTACTACGCCCACATCCTCGACCTCTCCAGCGGGGCTGGAGATCCGGTGGCAGTGCTCGATGTGGGAAACGGCTTCGGAGAGGTCGACCGGCCCGAATCGATCGTCGACGCGCTACACCGGTACTCCGTCGTTCCCGAGGACCTGGGCGCGTTGCTGCGAGCCGCTCGACATCACCCCGTCGACACCTTCACCGACCTGCGTCCGGACTCCCCGCTCTACCACCAGCAGCTCGATCGCGACGACCGGCTGGCCCGGATGTACCGGGCGGGCGGGTTCGTCACGCCACTGGACCGCACGGACACCGCCGATCTCCTGGATACCCATGGCTGGCACCAGGTCGACGTCCACATCATCGACGGCGGACACACCGAGACCTTCGCTCGGGGAGATCAGGCGATGCACTTGCGGTGGGCGTGGCCCTATGACGCCGAGGACACCACGCGACTGGTCAGCCCCGCGATCATCGATGGCCGGCAGTACGGATTCCACACCCCTGAGGGTCTGGCCGGCCTCCTGATCGAGGGCACACCGGACAACGGCACCCTCACCGCCGGCAGCGAGGACGCCATCGACGACATGCTCCACGACATTCTCGGCGACATCGCGCACAGCGGAAGCAGCGCGGACGATGCTCTCGACGCCCTGCCGGGGCTCGACGAGACTCGTGTCGAGGAGGACCTGGGCACCCTCGCGAACTCCGGCACTTCGCGTGACGCCGCCGAGCATCCCGACCCGTGGCGTGATCAGCCTCCCGAGGAAGACCCCGGGTACAGCACCGGGATGGGGTTGTGACGATGGTCGGAGTCGTCGCAGCAGGTACAGAGACACGGCGGGACGGGTAGGCCGCCGTGGGAGCGAACGCAGCGCGCATGGGACCGCTGATCGCCGGCATCGCCGCGGTCGGCTATGTCCTCCTGGTGATCCCGGCTCTGCTGGTCGGCGCCGTGCTGATGGCGGCCCAGTCCAGCGCCGCCGCCACGGCCGCCGCCGTGGAGTGCTCGTCCGCCCAACTCCTCGGCTACGGCTCGGGAGGCGTCACCCAGCAGATCGGCGACGAGACGTTCACCGGCGAGCAGCTGGCCAACGCCCAGACCATCGTCACCATCGCCGTCGGGCGCGCGCTGCCCAAGCGGGCCGCGGTGCTGGCGCTGGCCACCGCGATGGTCGAGGCCGGGCTGGTCAACGTCGACCACGGCGACAGCGACAGCCTCGGGTTGTTCCAGCAGCGCCCCAGTCAGGGGTGGGGCACTCCCGCGCAGGTCCTCGACCCCGTCCACGCGACGAACACGTTCTACGACCACCTGGTCGCGCTGCCCGGTTGGCAGACCATGCCGCCCGGTGTCGCCGAGCAGGCGGTCCAGCGCTCGCTCTACCCGGACCGGTACGCCCCGCGCGAACCGGCGGGCGCCGCGCTCACCACCCGGTACTGGCAGGGCCCGGACAACCCCGCGCCACCCCCGCCGGGCACTGGCCCGGTCGACGTCGACGTCACTCACGGCGGCTGCCCGGACAGGGGCGGCGGCAACCTCGACCCCGGCGGTCTGGACCCGAAGAAGCTGCCCGAGGACTTCACGCTGCCCGCCGACCCGCTGGTGCGTCCTGCGGTGATCTACGCGCTCGCGCAGTTGGGCAAGCCGTACGTGTGGGGCGCGGCGGGCCCGGACTCCTTCGACTGCTCCGGACTGATGCAGGCCGCCTGGGCCGCCGCGCACGTCGCGATCTCGCGCACCACCTACAGCCAGGTCCACGACGGCATCGCCATCGGTTCCCTGTCCCAGGTCGAGCCCGGCGACCTGCTGTTCATCCCCGGCTCCGACGGCACCCCGGCCGCTCCCGGCCACGTCGGTATGTATGCCGGTAACGGCTACGTGGTCGACGCCTACGACACCGACCACGGCGTCATCCTCACCACCCTGGATTCCTGGAAGCCCAAGGTGGTCGCCATCCGCCGGGTCGTGGTCGGCGGCAACGGACAACAACCAGGAGAGGACTCGCGGCTATGAGGAACACCGTCTCTCCGACCGCCGACCGCGATCTGGCCTTGATGGGCCTGTTCGTTGCCGTGCTCGGCGTGCTCGTCGCGATCGCGGCCGTCCTGATGGCCTCCGTCGCGGTGACCACCACGCTGCTCGGCGGCCCCTGGTCGGTCCCCGATGTAGGCACATGGCCGGCGGGGGTATTCGGGGTCGTGGCGCACCCCGACCGGCCGGGCACCGGGCTGGGCGAGCCGTGGGCGGGCGTCCTGGTCGGACAGACCGGCTGGTACTGGACGATCACCGCGGTGCTGTTGGCAGCGGTCACCGCCGTGGTGCTGCTGGTGACGGTGGCGGCGTGGCGACGGTTCGGGCCCTCGCAGGCCGGGCATGCCAGCCGCGAGGACATCCGCGAGGAGTTGTCGCTGGCCGCGGCCCGCCGCACGGCGGAATGGACCAGACCAGGACTGTCCCGAGCACAGGCCCGGCGGGCGCCGCTGGAGGAAGTCGCCGCACCCCTGCACCTGAGTCCGCAGCGACAACCGATGTGCACCCCGCTGGAGAACCCGACCGGGACGTTGGCACCGACCCAGTCCGGCAAGTCCCGCCGAGACCTGGTGCACAAGGCCATCGCCGCCCCCGGAGCGCTGCTGTGCTCCACGACCAAGCCCGACCTGTTGGAGTTCAGCGGACTGCTGCGCGCCGCCCGCCCCGAGGCGGGTCCGGTGAAGGTCGCCGACATGACCGGTGCGGTGCCCTGGCCCGCGCAAGTGCAGTGGTGGCCGATGCAGGGCTGCGGGGACACCACGGTGGCCTACCGCCGCGCGCACGCCATGGTCGAAGCCGCCTCAGTCGGCCTGGCCAGCGTCGGCGGCAACGACAAGGTGTTCCGGGACCGGGCAAAGGTGGTACTGCAGGCGTACTTCCTCGCCGCGGCGATCCACCACCGCGGCGTCGAAGATCTCGTGCGGTGGGCGATGAGCAAACCGGTCGACCAGGAACCGGTACGACTGCTACAACAGGCCGGGCTCACCGAATACGCCCGCAACCTGCGTTCGGAGATCGGGATGGTCGCCGAGACCTCCGACGCGGTGTGGTTGAGCGTGCGCCGGGTCATCGAGCCGTTCCTGGACCCGCAGATCCGCCGGCTGTGCTCGCCGGCGCCGGGCAACGACTTCGACGCTCACGCCATGATCGCCCAGCACGGCTCGCTGTACCTGATCGCCGGGCAGGACCAAGCCGCGCAGGCCGCGCCCATCCTGACCGCGCTGGTCGAGCACTGGCTGACCACCGCGCAGGAGATGGCCCTGCACACGCCGCACCGACGGCTCGACCCACCGGCCACCGCGATCCTCGACGAACTCAGCAACGCCACCCCCGTGCCGCAGATCCCTGACATCGTCTCCGACTCCGCGGGCCGTGGCGTGCTGATCCACTGGGGCGCCCAGTCGGTGGCAGCGTTGGAGAACGCCTTCACGCCGCAACGCACCCGCCAACTGCTGGACAACACCACCACGTTGAGCGTGTGGGGCGGCATCAAGGACCGCGCCACCCTGGAGTGGGTGTCCTTGCTCACCGCCCATCACGACCGACGTCGTTACCAGCAGCAATCCGACGGGCTGTTCGGCCACACTCGCATGTCGGTGGGGGTGGAAACCGTGCCCACCTACCGGCCGGGCGACGTCCGGCGTGTGCGCCGGGGCCGTGTCCTGGTGATCCACCGTCACCTCGACCCGATCCTCGCCCATACCCTCGATGTGCGTAAACGTCCCGATTGGAAGATCATCCGCGAGCACGTCCAGGCCGTGCGCGACGGACAGGTCCCGATCGGGCCGGACGGGTTCGCCGTGGCGGCGCCGCTGATCGCCCGGCCCGGCGGGTGGCGGACGGGCGGGTCCACACCATGAGCGACCAGCCCGAGCCCGGACGCGGGCAGCCATCGCCCGGCGCGGGCGGCGGGGACCGGGATGCGCAGATCCGGTCCCTGACCGAGATCGTCGGGATGTTCGCGCAGACCCTGCGCCGGATGGAGCGCAGGGTCAACCAGCTGACCAAGAAACCCGCGGCCGACGCCGAGGAGGACCTCGGCGAACCGGCCGCGTGGGTGTGGTTCACCCCGCCGGCGGCCGCGGAGAACGAGCCTGACGGCGAGGAAGACCCGCGGTTCACCGTCGAGAACTTCGTGGCCTGGTACAACCTGACCTTCGTCGGCGTCGACGGGAGCCGAGCACGGTCGATCCCGCCGTGCTGGCGCTCGCATCCCGGCCTGACCATGGAGGTCGCCACGCTCGCCTACAGCTGGCGGGCGGCCAACATCGGCCCCGAGGCGAATCCACGCGACGCCCAGTCCTGGCTGCACCAGTGGCGTCCCGGGTTCAGCGACCGGCTCACCCGCGACTGGGTCCGCCCCGACTGCCTCGACGGCGACCACCGCGACGACGAGCCGGCGTCCCGCACGGACCGGTTCGAGTTGGCCGCCGAGCACGCGGCGGCAGCGGCACAGGCCGCCGGACCACCCGACCCTCCACCGCGCCCGCCCGCGGGATGAGTCCACACGCGACTACCGGCAGCCAGGGGTGCCGCCCGCGGCAATCCCACAAGGACAGTGGCCAGAGGGAAATGGAGTTGTACATCGTGATCGTCACGATGTGCTCACCATCAGGCGAAAGGAGGACGGCCGTGGACCCGGTATCTCGCGGCGGAGACACCGGCGCAACCGGGACACCGGAGACGAGACTGTCGGAGGTGGGGCACGTGCGGCTTGCCGACCGGGTCGTCGCGATCGCCGCCGTGCGCCAGCATCCCGACCGGTACACGTCGCTGTTCGGCCGGGCCCGCAGTGAAGTCGGGCACGCGGTCTGTCTGTGCCGGACCGACCTGGTGGTGCGTCTGGTGATCCGCTGCCGGTCCGGGCGGTATCACCTGGCCAACTGGCCCGCGGGCGGCCAGCAGCACGCACCCGCATGCCCGTGGTACCGCCATTCCTCCTCGATGTCCGGACGCAGCGCCCACACCGGGGCCATCACCACCACCGACGAGGGCACCTCGATTCGGCTGTCCATCCCGTTGACCGTCCGGGGCGTGTCTGCGGCTCCCGCCGAGTTGCCCGCGCCTCGGACCGGGAACACCACCTCACCCATGACCGTGCGAGGCTCGATGGGATTGTTGGCGTTGCTGCACTTCCTGTGGGAGTCCGCGCGGCTCAACGTGTGGCACCCCCAAGAGGGGCAACGGACTTGGCGCACCTGCCGGGCGCTGCTGGACGAGCAGGCTGGCGACTGCCGGGTCAACCAGATGGAACTGTCGGACGCACTGTGGATCGTGCCCGCGTTTCAGCGCGAGCACGCCGACCGCATCCACGCCGCCTGGGAGCGGTTTCTCGCCCGGTTGACCAGCGTCGGTCGCACCCGCCGCCGCGGTCTGGTCCTGGGTGAGGTCCGCGCCGTCGAGCCGACCGAGCACGGCGTGCGGGTGCGGCTGGCCCATCAGCGAGCGCCGTTGTTCGCCTCCACGCCGTTGATGGACCGGGTGTGCCGGTCCTATCCGAGCGTGTTCAGCGAGCAGGCAAGCCAGGCGGGTCGGCGTCAGGTGGTGCTGTGTCTGGCCGAACGCAGTCGCCGGGGCTACCCGGTGATCGTCGACCTGGCCGCGATGCTGACCACCGACTCCTACGTGCCGGCCGACTCCAGTCACGAGGCGGAGATGGCCGCCGCGCTGCAGACCGCCGGTCGCGCGTTCGTCAAGCCGCTGCACTACGACGGCGGGTCGGTGTTCCCCGACTTCGTGCTGGTCGACAACGACCCGGAGACCTACGTCGAGGTCTGGGGTGTACGCGGCCGCGAAAGCTACGAAGCCCGCAAACGCATCAAGCAGGCGTTCTACCGTGGCTCCGGGCGGGCCTTGCTGGAGTGGGACGTGCGCGGCCCGTTGCCCGACCTTTCCCGATGACCACCTGGTTCACACTGCCGCGCCAGGTCGCGACCGGCAGGCTTCCGTTCCGGTTCTACGCGGCTGTGTCAGCGAATCTCGTCGTCGCGCAGGACACGGACCCAACCGACGAGGAACGCACCGGACTCGACGAGCGTGACGGCGTGGTCGGCGGCCAGGTGCGCACAGCCACATTGGTCGCCGGTCGTGGTCGCGGAGAGCTGTTCCCCGAGAAGTCCGGCGATCTCGTCGGCCAGGTCCTCGGGCACCGACGCGCTGTCCCAGTGATAGGTGCACGGGCCGACAGCGACATCGACGTGACCGGCACGGCGAGCAGCCTCGGCCCAACCGTCGGGCAGGTCCAGTTCGCGCAACAGCAGGTGGAGCGGGGTTCCGTCATCCTCGCCGTGTCCGGTGCGGATCGCGATCCACGGAGGCCTCGCCCCGGTCGCAGGGTCGGCGGCGATCCGCAGCGTCCACGCGGTCTCGGCGTCGCCGTCCGGCTCGCGCAGGCGGCCGATACCTTGGCTGCCCAGATACAGCTCCAGGTCGGTCAGCCACGGGAAGACACCTTTGCCGTGATCCTCCACGATGCGGGCAGTGAGCAGCAGCATCGCGTGCCGGGTGCCGTCCTCGGGGTCGGTGTCCAGCAGGGCGTGGACGTCGAGTTCGAACGTGCCGATCAGGTCGGGCCGGGTGCCGGCTGGCAGGCCGAGATACCGCGGGCCGGGCGGGATGTCGGTGTCGGGCACCCAGATCATCGAGGACGGCTTGCAGGTCGTGTGGTACTTCCTCGTGGCCAGGTGCCGGGTGACCTGCGCGACGTCCGGGTCGTAGGTGGTGACGACCGGCGAGATGCCGCAGTCCGCCGTGCTGGCGTCGCCCGGCTCGCCGCACAGGTCGCAGTCGAAGGTCGGGGGCACCTGGTTGTCCAGCCAGGCGTACAGGTTGGTGTGTTCGGCGCCGCGCCGGCTGTCGCCGGACAGCCAGCTGCGCACGTCGTCGGTGAGCACCCACCGGTGCTTGGGCTGCCACGGCTCGGCCGCGCCGACGACCTGCCGCAGCGCGGCGGCATAGGACATGCCGGGGCGGGCGGACAGCGCACGGGCTTGTGACCTGCGGGGGTCAGGCCGTTCGGGGTTGGTGGAAGTCATCACGGAAGCCCGTTCACATCGGCGGCGGAGACGGCTCGGAAGGACGGATCGTCGGGTCCGAATACGCGTCGAGCGCGCTCGAACCAGATTCGCAACACCACGTCCTCGCCAGCCGGTTCGGGCCCACCCGTGTACGGGGTCGCGGACTGCTTGTCGGAGCGGGCGGCCCGTCACGCAGGATCGCCCACGCGACAGCCACCCAACCAATCCAGATCTCTGTATACCCCGAACCGAGGGTGGGGATCGCCGTAGCATCGACGGAATGGCAACTCCAGGGCCAAGGCCATCCGACGAGCGTCCACACTGCGGCCACAGCGGTCACGATGCTCGCGCCACCGCCGACGCCATGCCGATGAGTCCCGAAACGCCGGCTTTCGAAGCGGCAGCCGCACGGGTACGAAACCTGCACGACGAACGCGCGGTGCTGCTCGAACGGCTGTTCGCTGCAGAAGATGAGCTGATCCGCCAGGCCGCTGCGGCGCACCGGGCGGGAACCTTGGACGCGCGGGGTCTGCTCGACGCCTACGACCTCGTCCGGGAAGGCAATATCACCGGATTCGCTGCGCGCTGGAGGAAGGTTATCCCCTATGACCGCCACGCCCTTCGGCGCATGGCGGAGGCCACCCCCAAGGACCCGGATGGCACGTGGAGCGGTGATACCGACTGGGAAGGACTCGACGGTTCGGTGTTCCCGATCCGGGGCACGGACGTGGTCTACGTGCTGTTCGGCCACGGCAGCGCCCCCGTACGCATCGGGATGACCCATGCGTTCCGGGCTCATCTGAAGAGACTCCACCGGGACGGTGTGGTCTGGCAGTCGTGGAAAGCCTGGCCCTGCGAGAACCGCGAGGACGCCGTGGAGATGCGCAAACGAATCATCGCCCAGTACAGCGAGCCGACTATTGCGACCTCGACCACACACATGCCCACCAAACGCGGCGTGACCCGGACGGAACAGCAACCCCCGCGGTGGAGGCCACGCTGAGCCCCATGACCACATGCTGATGGTGGACGTGGAGAACCTGCGCCGACCGTCGGCCAGTGCGCCAATCACCAACGCCGGCTTGCGCAGGTCAAGGCGGATCCAGCGGCGGAACCCACGATGGCGCTCACGGGCTGGGGCAGTGCCGAACTCCCCGAACCAGTCCTCCCCCGCGTTGGGGAAGACTGGCCTCGTAGTCCTTGTCCTGAAATAGGACGTCCTACAGGGTGTTCCAGTTGTAGTCCGATCGCGAGGCTGGGAGTTCGGCCTCCGGAATCGGTGATGAGTTCCTCTTCGTCGTGGTGGAGCTGTTCGGCGTCGTGGATGGCCAGGTCGAAGGCGATCTCCTCGGCGGTGCGGGTTTCCCCGGAAGATGCAGGCGTGTTGCTGAGTCTCTCGCAACGGTGCGCCGCTGCCCCTCTTGTGCATCCTGGCGTACTACGCCGCCCGCGAGGTCCACGGCATCGTCACCGGGCGACACTCAATCCCTCGGGCCACCGACTGGATCTCGCCCGCTGGTGAGCGTCACCCGCCGACGATGTAACTGCCGCTACAATCCTCGGCGTGACTGAAAAGCCGGTTGGCCGGTGGGTGGTGCTGGTGGTGCGGGTACCGGCCGCGCCGTCCCGGCATCGGGTAGCGGTGTGGCGGGAGCTGCGCCGTATCGGGGCACTGTCTCTGGGACAGGGCGCGTGGGTGGCACCGGATGTGCCGGTCTTCGCCGAGGGCATCACGCGGGTGATCGAACTGGCCGCGCGCGGCGAGGGCGAGGTCGTGGTGCTTCAGGCCGTCGGCCGTGGCGAGACCGACGCCGCCCGGCTGGCCGAGTTGTTCACCGCCGAACGGGCCGCGGAGTGGGCGGAGTTCCTCGCCGACTGCGGCAAGTTCGACGCCGAGATCGACAAGGAGATCGGCAAAGGCAAGTTCACCTTGGCCGAGCTGGAAGAGGAAGAGCAGAGCCTGGAACGGCTGCGCCGTTGGCACCGGGACCTCAAGGCCCGCGACGTGTTCGGCGCCCCCGCCGCCGCCGACGCCGACCAGCAGCTCAAGCACTGCACCGAGAGGCTGGAGGACTACACCGAACGCGTTTTCGCCGCCCTGCACCAGATGTGACCCATCGCCAGCAGACCATCGACCCGAGGACCACTTCGTGACCATCGATACGCAGCTGTTCCAGACGATCAACGACGTCGCCGAGGCGACGCCGTGGCTGCACGGGATCGTCATGGCCTACGCGAACTACGGGATCGTGGTGTTCGCCGCGCTGATGCTGGCCGGGTGGTGGTCGGCACGCCGACAGGCGAATCCGACGCGGATGGCGGCGGTGTGGGTGCCGTTGGGCATGCTTGCCGCGCTCGGGGTCACTCAGCCGATTTCGGCCATCGTGGGTGAGCCCCGCCCGCACACGACGGTGCAGAACATCCTGGTGCTGGCTCATCGCAGCCAGGATCCGTCCTTCCCGAGCGATCACGCGGTGATGGCCGGTGCGGTCGCGGCCGGACTGTTCCTGGTCAGCCGGCGCCTCGGGGGGTTCGCGATGGTAGCCGCGGTGGTGATGGCGTTTGCCCGCGTCTACATCGCCGCGCACTACCCGCAGGACGTGGTCGCCGGGCTGCTGGTGGGGGCGGCGGTCAGCCTGCTCGGATTCTGGCTGGTGCGGCGACTCCTGGTCTGGCTGGTCGAGCTCACGCCGCTGCGGCCGGTGCTCACGACCGCACCTCGGGCGACGGTGCCGGAGTCGGCCGAGCAGATGGCGGGCTGAGGTGATGGCCGGCGCGCCGGAGCTGCCAGGGGTGCTGGGAAGCCTGGCGCCGTTGCTCGATCACTACGGTTATCCGGCCGTCGCCGGGCTGATCGTGCTGGAGGACTTCGGTGTCCCCGCACCCGGCGAGACGGTGCTGATCGCGGGCGCGGTCTACGCCGGAGCGGGCCACCTCAACATCATCGCCGTTGTGGTGATCGCGATCGCCGCGGCAGTCGTCGGCGACAACATCGGCTACGCGATCGGCCATGTCGGTGGTCGGCGGCTGGTGTTGCGTTTCGGCCGCTACGTCTTCCTCACCCCGAAACGGCTCGATACCGCCGAGCGGTTCTTCACCCGCCACGGCGGGAAAGTCGTCACCATCGCCCGGTTCGTCGAAGGACTGCGGCAGGCCAACGGGATCATCGCCGGCATCACCGGGATGCCCTGGCGACGGTTCCTCGCGTTCAACACCCTCGGTGCCGTGCTGTGGGTCGCGGTCTGGGCTGGGCTGGGTTATCTCGCGGGTAACCACATCACCGTCATTTACGAGCAGGTCCATCGATACCAGCTCTACGCCTTGCTCGCGGTCGGGCTGGTGCTGGCGGCGCTGATCGTGCGGCACCTGCTGCGGCGTCGCCGGACCCCGGAGGACACACCCTGATGAGCGCCGAGTCCCCCGAGCAGACCGCGACGGGATCCCCCAAGCTGTTGCGACCGTTGTACGCGGCCGGGTTCGTGACCGCGTTCGGCGCGGACAGCATCGCCGCCAGCCT
>Ga0307507_10003955_pt1 | contig 27269 bp, 40 predicted proteins | sample 7_EM_MG_FD_207223 | JGI IMG/M metagenome (GOLD analysis project Ga0307507, IMG submission 207223) | Populus trichocarpa ectomycorrhiza microbial communities from riparian zone in the Pacific Northwest, United States - 7_EM | ecosystem: Host-associated > Plants > Roots > Unclassified | place...
TCACACTTTCGATTTGTGAAAAAACCCACATGATGGCCTGCGGTTCCTTCACCATACGATGGTCGTGGTCTCGCGGTAGAATATATATTATCTTCCTTACAGGCTTGGGGCACTTACACAGGAAATATTGAGGCCATTAGGTAGGGTATCTAGACGGTCTTAGAAGGGACTAAATTTTTGATATCAGCACCCCAAGCTTCTTCTCGTGCATTCTTTGTCCACCATAAAAAAATTGGGGTAAGGAGTTCCATCACCAACCTTACTAGCCACCCCTTGTCCTTGAGACCATCCCAACGAAAGTCCGCCTCCTTGTACGCAGCATCAATCGTAGATCGTCGAAGGCTTTCATACATTGTGAATAACGTTAAGATTGGCTCCTCAGGATTGCACTCGATAATGCGAGCGAAGAGGATGGCGTCTTCCAAGGCAAAGCCCATGCTCTCTCCTTGAGGTGGCATCTGAAAATGAACTGTCAGGTTGTGGTTTACGGAGTATCAAAAACAACCCACGGCATGAGCTGCGTCTCCCAGCAGTAATACTCTCTCCGACGACCACTTCCCCCCAGGTGGGAGCGTATGAACTGGGTAAAGGAAGAGGTCCTCAACATTTTCTATTATCTCCCTTAAACAGGTCATCTTCGAGTCCCCGAACCGAGAAAGAATCTCCTTCCTAGTAGAGTCCTGGTCACCGCCTTTGACCTTCCAACCCTCACGATCCGCTTGCTCCTTCATTTCCATTACAGCTGCAAAATACAATCGTTGTTTCGCAGGGTCACAGAAAGCAACGAGAATTGATCCCTTGCGGGATGAGTTTACTGAACAGTCTTCAAAGTGGATTGGAGATGAGATAGATGATGCCGGAAGCAGGCCATATGCAGTCGCGATACCAGAATACACCGGGGTGCGCTCGGGGTCGACCAATTTGGTACGAGCGACAGAGTGGATTCCGTCACATCCAAGCAAGATATCACCTGTTGCCACAGACCCATCTTCGAAAATCGCTTCAATAGACGAGGTCGTCTCCCTCAGCTCCACCAATTTCTTCCCATACTCCACTCTCACATTTGCTTCTTCTAACGCGCTGATCATCCCTTGCTGAAGTTCAGCGCGCAAGATCCTCAGAGCATGGTATCCAATCTTGTCCAGATTCCGAAAACTGATCTCCCCTACCCGATTACCACTCAGGGCGGAGAATATTTCGATGGCTCGTGTGGTGCCCCCCTTGCCTTGAAGATGTTTCAAGACGCCAATGTGATCGAGACAGCGAAGTGCAGATGGAGTGAGGTTGACTGCTCCACCAAGAGTTGATGGAACAGCTCGTACTTCGTAGATGGAACAAGGTACGCCGAGCGCGTGAAGGGCAAGAGCAGATGCAAGCCCAGATATCCCACCTCCAATTATCACTACGTGGTTGATAGTTTTAGACATGAGGTTGGGGAACAAAGAGCTCGAGGCGTTTGGCCGATAGTCATCGAGTCAGAACACGTGTCCTGCTATCTCTTTAAATCTATAGGCAACCGAATAAGTGTCTCTATTTCCTCGCATCCGAGTCTTCTCCAATAGACAGTAAAGCCTTTGATCCAGTGGCCCACTGGACCAGCGCCAGCCATAGAGAATCGAAATCAGCGGGCACTTTAACTTCGCATCTGTCGAGTAAGTATCTAACGCGCAAGTAATGCGAAAGACCTTCAGAAATTCTGACCCGAGATGAAGCGTTCAATCGCAAACGAACAGCAAAGCGGGCTCAGTGTTAAATAAAATAAAACAATTTCTTGTGGAAAGTCTCACGCTGTTTACAAACACCATCACGGTCAGGCTTCCTCAGTGCAATCATCGTGACTCCAGTCGAAATTTCATTCCATCCCTCAGAGTGCATCTCAGCTTTTACTTTTCCGCGCATGGATGACAAGTTTCGCGAAACCTATTTATAAAGATTCTTGAGATACTCAGATCATCATAGAGCAGACATGGTTTGTATTCCAAGTCCCTTCCTTTTGCGATGTTATCATGGCGGGGCCACCTGGCTTTACCGTGACGCAAGTCGTATTCTGGTTCCATCAAGAAACCATTCATAAAATTTTACAAAAAGTCGAGATCAAGGGTAATCTGGATATCCAATGTTACAGAATATAGTAATGAAATTTAACCAAAATATTCTTGCCACTCCCAGCTTAGATCAAAATAAGATCATTCAAGGCTCTGTCCCGCCTTTCAAACCCGGAGCAGAGAAATTACCGCCGGCCGATATGAGTAGCAGCGAGTTCTCGTTCAAGCTCTTCGCTGGGATCATCCATGATCGGGCTAGGGAGACGCTGGTTCCCGTAATTCGTGGTGAATCCAGATGTCGCTCCATTGTGAGGTCCATATTCTTGGACAGGGGAGCTTAGAATTTCATCTCGAGTTGGAATCGGAAGGCTGCAAAAAGTAATTTGTTTTAGAAACTCAATATTTTCGACAAGAAACGGACCTGTCTTGACGACGAATTTGTCCAGCAGCCCTAGCTTGGGCTCTTACTTCTGCCCGGAAGGCGTTCACTTCTGCAACAATCAACTTCTTCATTCCATCAATGCTATCTTCCTCCTCAAAATTAAAGTCGAATTTCTGGACCCAAAATGAATTTCTTTCCTCAATTGAAAAGATTAGAACACCTACAGATTCACAAATCGGTTCGTCAGCGGGATCATGCCAAACCTGAAGGTATGGATGATTGAGTGCTTGTTCACAGCTAGCACGTCTCGCAGGGTCAAAGCACAGCATCTTGGATAAGAGATCTATTGCGAGTGGGTTTGCCTGAGGGAAGAGTGTGGAGAACGGCACACGGGGTTTGATCGGTAAGGATCGAATGTAATCTTGGGCCTATATTACATAGAGAAGAGTCAAAAAAATCTTGCAACACAACCGAAGGATAACACATACACGAGGGGATCCAACGCGTCTTAAAGTGTCCTCTGAGGGTGTGCCAAGATAATGGAGAATTTGATTGAGTTGGTCAACGTAGCTTCGGAAAGAGTCAAGAGACTGGTCGTTGAAAAATGTACTGAGATCACATACTCTCTTCCCTTGTAGATTGGCTTGCCACCAAGCAGTTCGGCCAGAATGCAGCCAACTGACCAGACGTCAATAGCGGTGGACTTAATAGGAGGTAAATCAGAACGCAGAAAATAATGAAAAGGATAACGAAACGGACATAGTTAGCGAAGCTGAGCATGATTTCGGGAGCCCTATACCAGCGGGTCGCGACATATTCTGTCATGAATCCTTGATTTCCTGCAGCCCTGGAAGTGCCACCGCCAGGGGTATAGCCCCTAGCTAGACCAAAATCACAAATCTTTAGTTCACAATCGGCGTTGACCAACAAATTGCCAGGTTTGAGGTCACGGTGCAAAACATTTGCAGAGTGGATATATTTCAAACCACACAAAGTTTGATAAATGAAGGACTGGAAGTGGGCATCAGTCAATGGCTGGCCAGAACGGATCTGAGGCCAAGAATGAGCTAAATTTCAAGGACAAGTCGGAACAAGTTTGGGCTCACGATTGCGTGCAGATCGGCTTCCATGAGCTCCTCCTATATCGGGGACAAACCAATTTGGTGAATTCTCTTGATGATTGTCAACACTCACATATAGATACACTTCATCGAAGTTGCCATTGGGTTGGAAAACGATGTCCATGTCATATAGGCAAGTAATCTGTACAAGATCACATCATCGAGGAACAAAGCGCCCAGATACGCGCACACGAACGTTCTTGTGACCGCGGAAGTGGTGGAGGAGCCTAATAAATATAAGAAAGGGAAAGAGACCGAGGTAGGGCGATGGATACCAACCTGATCTCCCGCAAGCATCTCTTGGTAAGGATCCTCTGAAGGAAAGGTTATATGAGGAAATATGCGATGCAGATCCCGCAAACCTTGGTGTTGATGTTGGTGATCTTCTTGATAGCGCAGCCTTCGCCAGACCTGCGATGGCGAGCGGCGACGACGCAGCCATAAGCGCCTTGGCCGAGTTCCTTGACGAACTGGTATTCTGAGTCAACGACGAAAGTCGAGTTGAGAGCGGTGAAGCTATGCCTCTGCATGATGAGACCAGACAAAAGACGCGTCCGGAGTCTGTGCTGCTTGTATTGGCGGCCATATCGGGTCAACGAACAAACATATGCAAATGATCGGCACACTGCCTCGCCTTGGCAGCGTTTCATCCTCTGCATAAAAGGCCGCAGACAGCAAACGGCTTTCCGTACGCTTCACCACCATGGCCAGATTTCTCTGTTGTCTCCCCCTCAGATTTGGTGTCTTTGTCATTTCTTTCCTGCAGTTTCTCGTCTGCGGTGGTCTAGCTGGCTTTTTCTGGTGGGCCCTTTGGTATGGTGCTGGAAATAGCTGTGAGCATTTTCCATACACCTCCAGAGTTCTTCATCTCATCCCTCTTCAGCCATTACTCTAGCAAAATCCATGAAAATTACTGTCATCGTTGTGGCTTCAGTATACACTATTGTTGCACTTATCAGTTTAATGGGGTATGTCCTTTGCTGCAAATGTCTCACCCCATACTCACTCTCAAATACAAGATTCATCGGTGCTATCTTACGAAAATATAAATTCATCAAGACATTCTTCATCATGCTTGCCATCTCTCTTGCGTTCCAAATTGCAACTGGCATTTGGTATTTGGTCACCTTCTACACAACACGAAATCAATCCCTCGCCGACTGCCTTGACGGGACAATCAATCAATCGAAAATTGACTACTGTAAAGCCCTTCAAGTTTATAAAACCTACCCACAAGGCTATGTTATTGCCAACGTCGTCATTCCCATCGTGCTTCAACTCTGTGAGTTCACTCTAAATCTCAACTCAATAATCTCATCAATGTCGTACAGATGCATGCTACATTATTCGCGCATATTCAAGATATCTCGAACGTGAAGATGCCGAGAAGCATCGTCAATTCCACAGAGTGCCAGGCCCTGTTTACCAGCCCATTCGTCATGATGAAACCTACCCATTGAGCACCGGTTATCCTTATGCTGCTCCACCCAATTCCTTTGGACACAAAGTATAATTTGCTTGACACACATGGCCCCACGGACATTTAGTTGTATAATGATAGTTTTCGAGACATCTATGCATTTATTTGTATTTCTAATGGACTTTGTACGGCAGTAAAATCCACGTCAGTTTGTTGATGCCTAATGCTTATTATTCTACGTCCACTACTGTACTGTCAGGCCCGGGATGGTTCGCGTAGGTGCCATCCTTCTTGTTACATAAAATTAGCAGGGAACAATCAACAACTGTATAAATTCTAGAATAAGGTATGTAACTAAGTGTTTGCAGGGCACACGACTGAGGTTCGAGTCGACGGAAATCTCGTGTAATAAGCTGTAAAGGTGATATATCAATGTCATGATAGTCTCAATTTACACTTTGTACTGGGGGACCACGACCGCATAGTCATGCAATCGATGTTGTATAAACCGTTGTTACGTTGTCGTTCATTTCTTTCTGAGTCGTCTTGTATTGTAATTGTTCATCAGTGTCACAACTTCACACTTTGTGAAAAAAACCCACCCGACGGTGTTCATCCACCAAACTCATGATGGTCCCCCGAAGCGGGTGACGGTGTATAGGTATAAAACCCTCAAATTGGGAGCAAGAGAGACGTACGCCATATTCAGTATACGTCACTAGCATCACGGATATCACCCATACTTCGACTGATACAGCCTCGAGTATGGTATGGCAGCTATGAAGGAGTCCATTGTTTGATTCCAAGAAAGAGATGACGATCTTCGGATATCGGTGATGGGCTTTGACATAGGCAGAAAACATTTTATGCTCCAGTTTGATAGCTTTAATGACACTCTAATATCGCATGTCAATGTGAGTTCACAGATAATAAGTCGAAAGCAATAATACCGTGTTAGCGGCTGAAATGGGAACTCTTCCATTGAACCCATTCGTGCCCCTTCGTTGAGCGTCTTTCAGAAGAGAGAATCCACTGAAGGATAAACGGAGCTCTCTTTCAAAACCTGCTGATTTCCGAACCTGAGAAATCAAATATAGACCCATCAATGAGGCAGAGAAAAACATACAACTGTCAACCCAAAAGTCATACATTTCAGTCTTTGAATCAATGGCACAGCCGATCGGAGGCACTGATTCATCTTTTCGACATAGGCTCTGTGGCAATCTCCTCTGGGATCAAAATCCTTGTGTGACAAATGAAATTAGATCGAATTGCAGGACGTTCATATACATATGTCCGCTTACCGGTCGGCAAATGGCTTGCAGAAAGTATAATATTGACTGCAGAGACTGTTTAGGTGGCCCACGGAATGCAATTTTCGGATCATGTATCAACAAATGTAAATGATCCCTCAAGGCGTCGTTTAGGCGCGCAAATTGACAGTGGTAGGCAAAGTCCTGAAATTCTGTTGAATCTGGAAAGCCAGAAATCGTTGGACCGAAATACCTCCATTTCAACAGGAGCACTCACTCCAGGTATTTTTCCCCCTTAGATGGTAATTTGCAGCGGTTTCGTGAGCCAAACCTAGATCTAATTCAAGAGCTCCGCTTCGACTCGAGTCCAAGAGATAGTCAAACAGTGACTTATGGAATATTCGGATATCATCGTTATCAAGGGTGACCAGAGAGAGTAGACCGTCGAATAGCAAATCAAGATCCCCAGGTCTCAGATCAAGTAGTGAATCAATGGCACTACGATCGGAATGCCACTGGTTCGACCAACCAAATAGACCCCTACCCCTCTTCAGACTCCGGAGGTGAATAATCCCTAACGCACAGTGAATCTTCTCCAGTTGACGAGGGTCCTGTATCTCGAGAAAAATCAACTCGTAAAGTGCATCCAAGAGAGCAAATGGTTGGTCCTGTTCGTAGGGCTGCCTGAGACCAAGAATAACTTGAAGTCGATCGTCTGGACGATGTCGGGGTGACTGGATAAATCGGATAACGGTAGATGCATAGATAAAATGACCCGAGGATCGTTCTACAATTGAACTGGTGGAGCCTTGCGGAGGCCAATTAGAGGGCAGATGTCGCCAAAGTTGGTGGTTGTAGCGAATGTCCGAAAATGCACTTTCAAGAAAGCTTCGAATGTCCTTGTCGGCATCAGCATCGTCACTGAGATTGTATCGAGCCACCTCCCTGAGGTCATGCTGAAATATATGGGTGATATGGGATTCCGGACGACTTGTAATCAGAAAACGTAGGGGGTATGGAAGACGAGGAATAGTCCAACCAATGGTTTGTAGTAGATCGTGTTGGATGTTTGGATCTTTGCACTCGTCCAGGCCGTCAATCACAATCAATCGAGGATGGGATTTCAGTGCAGTATTTGACTGCGCGTCGTCTGTCTCCTCAAGCGACAGTTTTATCAAAGGTTTGATGAGAAGTTCTAATATTTGAGTCTGACGATTCTTCCGAAACACGTCCGGATTTTGAAGGAGTTTGTCTTCAATAATGGGGCACAGCCCTTGAAAAGATCGAACCATCTGATAGGCTAGAGTTGGTATCAAACGATTCCCGTTGTTTCTGTTCACATCGGCCTTGAAGAAAAAGAAGCTTGCTGCAAGGTCGTTGTTTTTCTTGAACTTCTCCGCAAGGGTCTGAGCCAACGCAGACTTTCCAGCTCCTGCACCACCATACAGCCAGAATATTGATGCGTGACGGCCGTCATAGCAAGCCCATTCCTCTATTTTCTGCATTATATTTCGACGTGTTGTTTCAGCACAGCGTGGAGGGTCGTAACGTTCGTCAGAGTCTAGGAGGGCGGGAAGTGAACAATTGGAACGGAGCAAATCGAGTGCTTCACATCAATCGCATGGTAATAAGTGTATAGCCAACGGTTTTCTTGGTATAAAGTACACACCCTTTTGTCTATCTTCGTTAATTTGGATATTTGTCATGTTCAGCTCCGCATATCCAATATTGGAATTGCCCTGAATCATTGTCGCCTCAACTGTGTGACCTCTAGGGTAAGGGAAGTCGGCCTTTGAGACGGAAGGCATCCTCGGCGTTGGATTATAGGCACCAAGATTGACAGTGTTGTCATGACTTGTAGTACAACACTGACTTGGATTGGAAACCAGTGCAGATCATGCCGCTTATGTATGTCTTGAAGTGAATTGCACACCGAGTTTGCTCCTTCGACAGATTGGGGGCTTAGAAAATTATTGCGACCCATGAAGCTTAGCTCGTGTTTGAAATTTGGTATCTTCGCTATTGCCAGGGAAAAAAACGCACTTTGGCAGGGCATGAACTGGTCCAGCAACGCGTCACAATTCGAGATTTCAACCATGATGGTTTGATCAATGGCACAATACCCCCAGGGTCTTTGCCTTCCATTGTGGTATCATCCTCCAGGTGTCATGGACTCGGAAGGCTCAACCCCCAGGGCTTCGATCATCGCCGGACTTCTCATTCACAAACGACGAAGGTCATAGATGGTCCAAGAAAGCTCCCCGATCATCACTGCATCAATATTATCCGACTTGAAAAGTTGCTCTAGGTTGTTGCGCACCATGCGGGTTGGAGTCTGCAAACGGACTAATCATTACGCAAATTCTGTCCCTTCATCCATGATGGTCCTCAAAGCCTGTTCCAGGTATGAAGGAAGCGAAGTCGCAGTTGGTAAAGATGTCCTATTCCGCACCAGTTCGTTTCAAATTTCATTAAGAAATTGAAACTGAATGATTCAAGAGTTACTAGTTGATTGCATGCATACCAGCAATTACATTATGGTTCAAATATTAACGCGTTCAAGTACAGTATCGGACGACCCATTTGTCAATTCAAGACGAGAAGTTTATGTAAATTCAGATGATCAATGGGGTGAACAATTTGTCAACCACAATGTTAAGCATAAAGTTATGGGATATACTATAACTGGGATTGGGCCAAAACTAGCTGACGGATGCCCTAAAGACGGAGTTGGTAAAAGAAACTCGAAAGAGTCGGTGAATGGGGCTTACGATAATTTGGACATTCTGATCGATTTGGTTAGACAAGTTTGAGATCAGGCCTTAAGACGTACCGCTATCGATACAACATATTGACCATTGTGGCAAGCCAAGTAAAGTCCCAAATGAATGATAATGCCAAGCGTGTACAACAGTCCGCATATTATGTAGACGATGGCAAGGTTTGTTGGGGGTGACGGGTTGAAAATTTGTCCTTCAGGTTTTTCGAAGTTACTGCGAACCTTCAAGATACGATACACAATCAGGGCTAAAAAAATGTGGTAAAATAAATGCAGGTAAAGGGTAATCACAAATATTACACGATGTCATTACGTTCGTCGCGAGTGTTGAGCATAGCATGGTGGGCACCAAAGGAAGGAGATATCTGGAGTTGAGCGGATGGCCGGGTGAGTCTAGTGTTGCCTCAATCTCAATCATGATAGCTCCGAAAACTTAAAGAGAAGTCAATGAGCCACCTAGATAACAGCGCAACTTACTTACCCATAGTACCGAGCCAAAATAAAATTGGAAGAGAGACAAAAAGCCAATTGTGCTCGTAGACGATCCAAACCCCAAATATCTGAATGAAACGCTCAGATCTTTTACGGATCAGGACAATAAAGGTTTTTCCTCACAAGAATACTATCTCCAATCAACGTTTGTGCAACATAGCATCCCATATTCGCAACATTAATCCACCTCGGCCTTTGGATAAATTTTCCAGCTGGTGGACCGACGAATCCCTCCAAATTACATCGCAGATGAAGGCCAACATCCAGCGATGCGATTGTGAACAATGCGAGCGAAACGATCAGCAATTTTATGTTCAGTTGGCGGAATCGTTTGAAGCTTCCTTGTGACCAGAGCAGAGCCTTCAGAGAACCGAAGAAAAACACCAAGAAAATTCCTGCGAGCATGAGAATAATAATAGTGGGTAAAGCATGGATATTACTATAGGGTCAAGTGAGCCATTATGATAACGGAACAAGACGCAAGTTGAAACACACCCGTAAAAGACACTTTCAATGAATAGCCCTACCACTTGAGCGGAGTCGATCGGTAAACTGGTTTTACCTTTCGCCATAGATCCTCTATGAGTGAAACGCGGTGGTGTTAAAGGAACAGTTACATTTCCTATAGGAGTGACCGAATTGCTGTGAAGGTCTGCTGAAATGAACAAACGCACAGTCCGAGTGAAATATCCCCATGGCTTCAGTGACTTCACTGATTTGACAGCACAAGAGGGGAACACGCCTCCCTGCTGAGAGCACAAAGGACGTGGCTACGCAGCATATCACCGCACATCCTTTCTTCAAATAGGTGTAGCCAGGGCACAGGAAGACAAATTCGGCATTGATAGTGACAATTGGTCTTGCTTGCTAGAGGAAGAACTCGTTCGGCGACTTTTCAAGGGTCACGGTAGAGAGGAGGGCAGATGTTCACATCGGTCCGGATTTGGAACTCAGTTACTAGGAGCACTCTAATTGACCATGGCAGCATGCGTGTGCGTGTCCACTATGTAAAACAGCCTTGCACGACTGACAACTCTCTAGGTGCTTATTCCCTGAAGTATACATGAACGGTAACAGGCCAGCCAGGCGTGGAGTCACTGATGAGACGAGACTCTCGTTGCCCACACCTGCCTATGGCTTCGGATGGATTTTACCCAGCGTTGAGCTTTTCCAGGCATTAGAAGTCACTGACGAAGACCCACCACTGAAATTATGGCTGTTCAATTTGCCCAAATTCGTCGCCGACCAGGTTTACCCCCGGTGGAAGATCAAAGGGTATGATGACTTCCGTTATAAGTAAGCAACCCCCTCTTTTCGATGGTTTAAGGCAGAGTTTTCGAACTTGTGATCACAGTCCCGTTAGACCACAAGCTAAACGTATCGGGGAGGACCACATTCTGATACTCATGGCGTGCAACGACGAGACCGAAGTGATGGATCGCGTCATTGCCGATAAGGCTTACCACGAGGAGTGTAGAGACTGTCTAAACAACCCTAAGACGATGAGGCAGGAGCCAGCTTGGTTCCGCGTTGGGCTTAGACGCATGCCAAAGGAATTTATTCTGCCGAATGAGGCACTTACAGGATGATGGTTACAAGCAATCGAACAAGAATAATTGGTGAAGCTACATACTCGTGATACAATTTTCAATAAATTACAACCTCTAAGCTGTGACTCGATATCCTGAAAAACAGGAGCGTAAATTTTTCAAAGCAATGCCTGAGAGTTGAGGTACATTTCTGTGGATCTATCAAAGTGATAAAATAAGCCGATCAAACTTCCAAAAACCATATCAACGCACTTCGGTTGAACTCTTTATGCTTCTGCATAAATAGTCGGAATGAAGGGACGACAGTCTCGTCTTCTCTTTTCTAGTTTTGGGGTCATCCTCGAGCACTCTGTCAATGGCAATTCTGTGTCGCTAGACTATCTCGTCTAGTGAGATAAAGAATTTCGTCCTTGACGACAGCTTTAATCTTTCCATCTTTGGGGGTTTCAGTAAGAGATTGAGGGGAGAGAGATTAGAATCAAATTATCGAAATATGCAGCTTTAGCGGTCCGAAATCCAGAGTTTAGCGTGTCAACTTTCAGAGGGGGAATCATGTCGTCAGATGGTTCCACTAGGAAATTTTGTCTTTTATAAGAAACACATAAGGGGTGCTTTGTAAAATCGTATTCAGGCTTCCGATGGTGGTTGTAACTAAATCGTCTGTCAAAATGATGTTCATTTACATTCTCATACGTTTTGAAATGTACAGACGAAGAAAATACTCAAGAAGGGACCCATTGTGCGTCGCAACTTGTACGCCTTGGCTCATCTCCCAATTTCCATCACCATGCTCGTATATCCACTCCACTTTGAACCTGAGGAATGCGATTGACATATTCAACAGTCTAGACAGCTTTAAGTCAGTAATAGCTGGACGCAGAATAAGGTGGGCGCACACCGAGATAGTAAATTCAGCCAATTTAGAGGATGTCTCTACTTTTGGCAGCGTGACGTCTGCGAGGAACTCGAGAAAACTTCAAAGGCACAGCGACCTCAAACTTTGTAGTCCACTTACACTTTGCGCACTATCAGCCCCAGCAGATCTTCCCAGTCTGGCTGTAACGATAATAACTCCTCATAAGCCGAGAGCGCAAGAAAGCTATGCTTTCGAAGAGATTTTTTTTTTGCAAGGGCGATGAGTTGACTATGTATCTGACTGAAAGATTTGAGTATCGGCGCCAATAGTATCGCGAAGGTTACAGGCAAAGGAATACGTACCTCTAATCATCAACCCAGTCTCTGGACTCCGTTCCAGTCGCTAGTGGATCCGCTCGGACAACCAGTCTTTTTCCTTGAGCATTTCACACTCCAGTACCGACATAGCTCAGCTGTGCTTCTTTGAACGTATTGAAAATACCAGGAGCAGCTGGGTGCAAGGGATGCGTCATTGGCACAGGGAGCGTTCGGAGAAATTGGACCACAGAAATAGTCAGTAATAAAGATGATGGAAATTTGAGCTGGGCATAGATTCCCACCCTGTGGCAGGCGCTGCCCCTGAAGACCCCCTCTGCGACGATCTGTGTGTAGAGTTGGGCTAACTGTTTGACCCGGTCTCCACCAAGCGACACTGGAATCAAGAATCAGGTGTGATTGTTGAAGGAGAACCCGAACGCATACCGTCACTGAGACATCCATACCCGTAGTGTTGAAAGCAATACTGGTATTGAGTCGCTCCAAGGCTGTTTAGTTGACCTGGCTGAGGATTTTGTTATGAAAATCGTGCAGGAAATTGATTCGACATACCCTCTTAGAATGATGGCATCACCGACAGCTAAGTCCTCTATCTCTTTGAGATTTTGCCAAAGTCTTGCGAATATCTAGCACACGGGAATGTCAGATGTAGAATTTAGATTTAGATGAATTCGCTTACTGCTCATCTGTTCAACATTGGCGTCACTGTATAGAGGGGTAATATCGATTTCTCCAGCTTCGCGAGCCTCCCATCGAAATTCTCGAAGATTTATTTCTACGAGATCTCCGTTCACATGATCACGACTGTGAACCTACAAGTTCAATTTCTGCCGTCTCGTCATCCATCATTGACGAGGTGAACCGTGATAGGAAGCTGAGATTCGGCTTTCTTCATGTAATCATTGGATCCGTAATGTCTGAGTTGCCAGCAATTGCGCCGAGAGACGAGACCACGGGCGGTGGCATGATCACCCCATAAGTACAACAGGAACCTCCAGAACCGAATCCAATAACTGAGCAGAAAGTTGGGAAGTATCGTGAGCAGAATCGATTTTACCTGTAAGCTCCTGAAATTCCGGGAAACATCTTGCTTTGTTTTTTTAGAAAATTATTAGGCCAGGCACAGGAGACAGTTGGTAAACAGAACTTACGGTCCGGTTTGTCCGATGACGACTCGGAATCTTCAGAAATCTTATCCTTGTAACTTACCATGACTTTCTTCAACACAACATCAGACGTTCTTCTCAATGGAAAAGTGGTCGTTATTGTCGGTTTCCTTTTCTTGTCAACCCCGAAAGTCCTGAATCATGAAATCTGATAGCCAGTCGTGTCAACGGCAAATGTCGGTCAACTAGCAGCTGATGTGCTCATTGCAACCCTGGGGTTGGAACGAATCGGCATTTTCGACCCTCAATACTTCATTCCAGTTGTCGGAGCGAGAGAAGATGGCAGACGGGGCATCACTACTCCTTATGAATGTAAGTCTGATCCAGCCCTTCTCTCTTCTACAAAAAGAGATTTATGTATAGAAAGTATATGGTCGCTCTGATCTTCCCCTCGTCATGGTACAACAAAGATCCCCTGTTTTAAAGGTTCGTGAGCTGTTTAACTATTCCATTGTATTCAGAAAATGTTCCGCACAGGACAGAAAATATGAATTCATCACAGCACTCTTGGATTTCTTAAAATCCTCCAACTTTGGTGCCGTACTATTTCTTTCTGGCGTCGACCCATTGCACAGAAACGACTCCCAGATGTTGTGCGTAATTTTACATGTGAATTTTTGGATACAGACGGTTTAACTTCTGTATCATTGTCAATAGCACTCCGACTTTCCAGATTCGTCCTGTTACTTCGCAGCAATTGGTCGGAACTCCTTTGCACGGCTTATCGAATCTTCCTATCCCTCTGTACAGTTCCCCTGTTCAACCTAATCCATATTTGGACCAGGATGGGATTTCAGAGACTGTGCAGATACCTTTTATTCCAGGTGGTGGCTTAACCCGACGCATCCTTTCTTCAATTTCAACAAGCAAATGGGAAATCCCCATCGCTAGTCTCGTCCACTTTGCTATGGAAGGTGACAACCGCGCTGATGCAGGTTTATTGGCGAGCGTGGTTGCGAAAGTCTTGGGCGTAGAGCTCCCGCAGTCGCAGTGGAAGCAGCCGAGCAGCTGGCACGTTGGATTATTTGGAACCCCTCACGACCAGAGTTTATACGGCTGACATCGATTGTTGCACTCGGTATGAAGAGGGCACATCGTGATTCGATCCATACTTCTATAGTCGTACATTTGAATTTGTAGAGGATGCAAGACATCATGTATCATATCTCATTTCTTGCCTGTAATCCCAATTTGATGACCTCTCCGTCCTGCCTTCGCAGCTTGAGCAATCGGCATGTAGGCATAAGGCTCTACTCCGCCTTTCTTGATATCGCCAGCAGCCTTCTACAAAGTGAGGGAATACCATAAGGTTATTGATCCTGGTATCAAAAACATTACTTACCTTCGCCTTGAATTCATGTCCGAACTTGGGATCTTCTTTCTTCTTCGTTCTCTTACTCTTTCCGGGTGAAGCGTCATCGAGATCTACATCAACGTCCATTGCGTCTTCTTCTCTTCGCCGCTTTTTAGTGTCCTTGTTAAACTTGATTCGGCCATTTGGCCCACGAGAGAAGCCATCCGCCGATGTGAGCGTTTCACGGTAAGCTGTACCAGCAACGTCTCCAGTCGGCGACGATTCTACGTCACCGGTAACTGGTTCATTGTCATCGATAATCATTTTCCCCGTCTCGTCAGTCTTGAAGTGCGAAGCGTCTTGTCCAGGTTTCTTTCGCCGGTTCGACTTCATGCCTATTCAAATATGTTGAGCAAAAAGAACCATTCGAGGGGAAACATATTTACTTGTAATCTTGCCAGTAGCACCCTGGAGCAAATCCATTGGCTCTTCATCGTCCAGTCGCAGTCGGGCGCCACCGTCATTTTTCTTTCTTGACACAGGATCGTGCACAGATTCCCCTTCACTATCCTCAATTTCGCTTTCGCTTCCATACAATACGTCTTCGAAAGCATCACCTGCGACAGGTTTTGGTGGCGGAAGCTGGATCAAATTCGAATTTAGATGGTAGAGGAATGGATCTGTCGAATGGCATACCTCATCATCGTCTTCTTCTGCCTTACTAGCCTTCTTTCTCTTGGCCCTTTCCTTTCGCTTTTTAATATTCACAAGTACCTTAGACGCCTCCTCTTCACCCGCGTAGCCATATATTTCATCCCAGCTAAACCTTCTCAGCATGCGCTCAAAGATGTGGCGGACCTTAAGTTTGAAGTGGTTTTTATGATCATGCGACCAATTCAATAGAGCAGGAACCAGTTCCTTCAGATGTGGTCGAAGGATCTCCAGAGGCAGGGTGTGTATTACGAGCTTTATGAATCCAAGGACGGACTTGACAATTTCGCGATTGGCAGATGAGAGGAAAACGATCATCGTTGTCAGAACGTCTTGGTGCATTTTAAGTGAGATCTCGCCTATTGCACACAAATTAATTGATTGGTGATGAACGATGGACAAAGGCTCACTTTTGAATTCAAACACAAGTCGAGATATGGCAGTCACAGTCGCACTGATCATATGTGGGGTTGCTCCAGCAAGTCCACCTGCAACCATTGTCATAAATTCCTCGATGTTGGCGGGGGTGTCTTCGGCGCCGTCCTCATCCATCCCATCAACCAAACTGCGTTTGACCACTCCGCCCGAATTCATTCTCTTCCCCAGAGCAACAATCAAATCGAATGCTGCTGTTCTCGCCTTTTCCGACGGTTCTTTCGTGCCCAACGCAGCTTCTGGAAGAAGAGATGGGATAATATATAAGGAAGTTGGATGTAAAAGGGGGACCAAGGCTGCCAATAGGTTGAAGCGGTCCTGTGGAAGGTGTAAGAACGATTCTCAAGCACTGAGGGTCCACAAACCTTCTTCGCCGCGACGCTCAGACCATCAACGAGTTCGTCGAGTTTTTTGAGAGTGGACTCGACATCGATGTCCACTTTACCAGTTTCGGTTACCTTTGTCAAGATTTTATATCCTCTCTTCTGAACTCCGTTGTCTTTGCAAGTTAAGACGTCGAGAGTAAGTGTTAAGTCGAAGAGCATCTTCAAGTCAGGTCCAGGAAGGTTTGGAAGAAGTAAGATAAGAATATCTTGAGCTGTGGTTGCCATATTCCCGGAGTCAGTGTTATGATTAGGATTCCTTTGAGCTTCGGGAAGATTGGTATTGAAGAGTTCCAAAACCTTCTGGAAGGCATTACGACTCTCCTGTGGAATGTGTTATATTTGATTTAATTCTTTAGTTCAAGGGAATCAACCTTTTCACTTGCTATCGACATCCATGAATTAATGACACCGCCCACCATGGTTCGAGAGTCACAAGCGACGCTACCGTACACGTTGAAGAGTACAGCTAACCAGCTTTCGACCTGTGTCCTTAGGAATTCGATGTTTTCTTGAGCTTCTTGCAGAGTAATATTAGACTGAATATTTTTCTGTTCCACAGAGGCCTTTATTATTGTACTGTTTGAATCCACCAGACACCTCAGGGCTTTCAAAATCGATGGACGAAGAATCAGTTGTCCATAGAGGAGTTGTGACAGGAGTTGGGAAAATGCAGGACTCAATGCCTAAAACATGGGGTTTTCCGTCAGCAAATTGGTGACAGAGCCAAATATGCTTACTTCTTTGACTTTTGGAGATTCGTGGCAATAACCCGGAAGGCCTGCCCACACCTGACTTATGAGTACGCTCCAAACCTTGGTTTCGGACTGGCGGCCTTCAACCTCTGCCTTTTGCTGCAGGTCGAACATCTTCTCACTAAGAGGGACAAAATAAGATATGAAATGAGAGAGTGGTGATGCATGTGGCTGGGCAAGAAGAGGGAGGAGAAATGCCCTTGGTTCAACACCAGCAGGGCTAGCCGGGTCAGTGTTGCAGAAAAAGTGAAATGAGATCAAGCGTACCGATCACCCAGCTCCAAATTTAAAGGGAGAGATTCCAGTAGAACTTCGGGTCCTAGGACTCGCATTGCCACCGAGAGGGTGCCATCTGCTGCTTCCCTATATTCAAATTCTTTCATTATTCGCAACTCCGCAATGTGAACGATGAGTGGGAGAAGAAGGATCTTTGCGGCAGTGGGCCCACTCTCTGGTTTTTTGGGCTGCAGGTTTTTGATTATTGAAGATACGACCGTTAATAATTCTGGGATTGCAGGAGCATAGGGTAGTGAATCGAAGGCTTTGGTTACTTGGGAAACAATTTTTCGAATAACTGAGGAATCATCCCTATCCTCGACCGCTGACGATATGAGTTTTTGGGAGAAACAACTAGAGATAGCGGATAGGGATTCAGCGGTTGCTTTCCGAGTACTTGCGTCTGTGGAATCCAAGAAATTCCAGACTGCTTTCCATACTCGACCCACTTCTGAAGACGAAGTATCTGAATTGACAGTATTAAGAGCGACCAATGCCACGCCAAGAATGCTGACCCAGCTGACACAAAGCAAGAAATCAGATTTCGGGGGTGGAGATGTCAGTACAACCTTCAGAAGCTCAGGTAGTTTCTCTCCAATATTGGTTGTGCTGTCTTCAACTGATGCAGCAAATATATCTGACAGTATGGAATAGGACGATTGGGAAAGATAGGTATTTCCAAGGCGTGGAAGGGTCATAATGAGATTCGTTATTGTGGGGAGGGACTACATTTTTTAAAAATGAGTGACGATATAGGATTGCACATGTACCAACACACCTCTGGAGGCAAATACGGAATAATGGGCCTGAGGCACGCGAGCACATGTATCGCGACTTCTGTTCCAGAACTTGAAGTAGATGGATTTTTAGGGCCTTTGCCCTTTCCAAAAGGCATGGCACAGGCATCTGTCAAGGTGTTTTTCACCCAGTCAGATACTCGTTCAGAGTATGGATGTCGCATGAGCGGGATAGGAGGACTTGATAACAGATTTTTGACTATGTCTGCTGCTTTCTTGCGGACCTTGGGTCGTGGATCGAGGCAAAGCTGAAGGATTGAGGCAAAGCTCTGTCTTATGCCTTGGACGTCGAGTTGCGTTCTATCTAAGGATCTGAATATCGAGTGGTACAGCGAAAGCTGTGAACGTAGAGCAGGTGGATGTTGGTTCAAAGAGGGGAATAAAGGAGCAGTCAGAAAGAGCAAGGTGTCAAGATTTGTGCGGATGATCGGTGCAGAGACAAAAGGCGAAACAAGGGCGAGCAGATACAGCTCAGCAGGCAGAATTGCACCCTCATCGAGCGAAATTTCCTTCCTTTGTATCGAACCGTCGATGGTGGTCAAGATTGCGGCAAAGTAGGCTGTGGGTGTCGACTCTGTGTTTTGCTCCCTGAATGTAGTTTCCAGGGCTATCAAAAGATGAGCGGGCGTTTTCTGGTGTGGTAGAGATGATGAAATGTGTGGTCGGATCTTGGCAAGGGCCTCCTCCATCGTTCGCGATGATGAGCTCGTACAGTACGATTATTTTTTTTTAATTTTGCTTAGTCAGCCAATTTAGGAAAATGCGCCATCACCAACTCCGCTCACCGGACTCGGTCAGACTACTAACATTATGAGTTGTTTTCAACCAAAAAACCAACGACTAACAAGTTTAACAAAGAATTTGAAGCCTCAGCTTCAAGTGTATTTCACCTGAAACGCGGCCTGTGGGTATTAGTATGAGGAGTCACGTTCGTCAAACGTTCGTGAGGGAAGCACCTAAATCTATAACCGATGATCGATTTCCGGAAAGGCGCCTTCCGCGATCCGGATTGCCAACAGCGCTCAGCCTTGATCCTCTCGAATTTGAACTGAACTGCGAGGTACTTTCTGGTATCTTGGCAAGTTATGCCCAAGGGAACCCCTACTCCGTGGTCGTACGCTGCTATTCGGTATGGTTCTATCTTTCATTCCACGTTAGAGTTCATGTTGAGAACAATCAGCCTGCTTTTTCGTTTTGTGCTCAAGATATTTTATGGTTCCATTGTTGTAGAAAATGCGCATCTGGTTCCAGAGAACGGAAGGCCGTGGTATGCTTTTCTTATGCTTCTCCATATTTTGCAACTAAGAACATCTGCCCAGCATCGTTTGCGCCAATCACAGCAATTCATTAACAGATGCTCTGTAACGACCTTGCTGTTAGTCACAAATTTCCAGCTTTCCTGACCATTCTCATCAGACTCCTTGTTACTACCATTCCAACTGAGGTAAGTGTCCAGACATCCAAGTCTTGAAGACGAATTGAAATACCCCTGAACTTTGGGCAGAAGCGCAACATGCTTCGGTTGACCGCGAAGGCAACCCAATTTGGACGCAGGACTTTTACAAGCTGGCTTATAGAATCTGCTGGAACGGTGCCTATTAAGAGGAAAAAAGACTACGTGGCTGGGAACGCCGACAACACCGAGTCCATGGAATACCTCATGAAGGTTAGTTTCAAAACATATGTATCCATCATGCTCATACATCCCTCCACTCAGGCCCTCGAACTCGGCGACGCCGTCTGTCTATTTCCAGAAGGAATGAGTCGTTTTCACCCAACAATTGCTCCCCTCAAAACAGGAGGTGAGCGACAAGTTGCCTCCATCCTTTGCAGCTCACTCTCTTATCTATTAGTTGCTCGGCTCGTCTCCGACCTACTATCAAGGAATAGAGATGATCCAGATTTCGAAATATCCATTTTGACGTGTTCGATCACTTACATGTATGTACCGTATTTGAACTTTTTTCCCTTTTGCTGACATCGCCCATTTAGGCATCGACAACATTTCCGTTCCGACGTACTCGTGACGTTCCACGAGCCTGTCATCTTCACTCCGAAGGCAAGTGTCCCTTTTAGTCCACAATAGTGAAGTGCCCATTTTAGGACAGAAAAACCCGGAACTAGTAACTCCCGTGGATTTCGCCCACATACGTACCGTAACCGCTCAACTTCATGAAAAAATAAGCAGTGGGACATATGATGCACCGTCGTGGGATTACATCCGAACCGCTAAACTTGCTGCACGGATGTACGCTCCACTTGGGACAATGATGAGCTTGGGAGACCATGTCCGCATTAGTCGGTCTTTCCTGGAAGTTTTCAAATCCGCTCAAGATGTTGCCAACGAAGAAATTCGCCAACTACAAGTTGACTTAAAGGTACATTCTCTCAAAATCTCTAGGACTCCAATAGACAAGGTTGTAAACAGATTTACCAAGATCTCCTGTCGAAGTGGGGTATAAAAGATGACAGAATACGGCGGCCCCTATCCCGCCGAACAATTGTTTCACGGATGGTCCTACGCTTCGTCTGGTCGTGTTGCTTGTTCTCAATCTCCCTTCCTGGGCTTCTGCTTTGGTTCCCTATATTTATTACAACCTTCGTCGCCGTCCATAACTTCAAGAAGACGGGGCCAATTTTCGATACGTGGGATGAAATTGCGCAATACAAACTTACCTATGGCCTCATGTCTGGTCTTTGTGTTTGGGTGGCAGCAGTCATTTTTACCTGGCCATTCGCCATAGTGACGGTATTTTTAACCCCAGCCCTCATGTGGATGACTTTACGTTGGTTTGAGGACGCCGTATCCGCTTTTCGAGCATTTACGTCTCTGTGTCGGCTACTCCGGGTGGGCAAACCGACATTGAAGACGATGTATGAAGCAAGGAAGGACTTGCATGGTAGACTGATGAACCTTGCGGTTACTAAGTTAAATTTGCCGGCTGAACCGGAATCACATTTTGTTATAGTTGGAGGGAAGGAAAAAGGAAGGGTGAGGGGTTCATGGGAGAGTAGTACAAGATACTTCTCGATTAAGAGGAGGAGGAAACGGGATTGGAATGAGACGTTGAGGTTGTACGATAAGGTGGACTATCCCGAGGATAATTAAACAATTAAATAAAGTTTTAAAAACTCTTGGGCCAACTTATGACATCCCCTAACTACCATAACGGCGGTGGAAAAGAAGATGCCGATGCAGTTTTCTTTAGTGCGTGTAGATTAACTCCGCGGTAAAGCAACTGTGATCGTTTCGGTTCCAATGCTGCAAAGTGTGCGGAGTGGGGAATGGGTGTAGTAAGAGAGTACGAGGACTTGACTGTGCCAGGGTCGAAATGAGAACGAGGGCTTTCAGGAGAAGCGCAACCACCAAAGCGGATATTGTCGGAATTTGGCGGACGCTTCGCGGTTCCAGACTGTGGTAGAGGACTTGTGAAGAGTCCAATATCACGAGTCACGGTCGAAGGCAAATCCATCCCCTTCGGTAAATTTGCCCTAGCAATATTGGACATAACGACCCTGTTCAGAAAAAGGGGGTTTGTAATCTGATCATGGAAATACGGAGGAGCAGATTCAGTGGAATAGATAGAAACAGTCGTTTCGCTGCGACCAGTTTGTGTTGATATGCGTGAGACACCGACATTTACAGATGATATTTCCAGGGGATTCATTGCGTTCAGACGCGTTGAATTTGTGGGTTCGTAGATGTCTGGAGGAACCGTTGGCCACTTTGTTCCAACGCCGGTCATCTTTCGCGAATGGTGTTTTTGAATCTTTGGATTTGACTGTATTCGCTTGACCGGCGACAGCCTATCTTCGAGAGATCCTAGTTCGTCCTCGAGGTCCCTTTTGTCCTTCATTCGTTGTCGTAACAGACAAAAAGCAGCAATTAAGAAGCTTAAGCAGGCCAGCCCGGAAGCGACAGCGATGACAACGACGAGTACAAAAAGCATGGTACCTTAGATTCACCTTAGATCAAAGTATAAGATGAAGAAAGAATGCTGGTAATGTGAGACTGCCCAGCACAAACATTGCAGCCAGTCTGGAACGCAATTGAGTGTTGGTGAAGACATTGATTGATCGTTAGCACGTGCCTTACATTTTTAGGATCAGCTATTCACCTTCATCTTGTTTTGCATTGTCAACGACCACCCACCGAGCAAGAACTACAATCAGATTCTCCGAATCTCGCTAGACATATTAGATCCCTAGACTATCGGAATTGGAACTATAATCTTTACCACTGTCAAGAAGTTTTACGACTTTCCGAGTCATCATAATCTACCACCAAACGAATAATCTCCATGATGACACCATCCGCATCGTTCGACTCACCGGATTCACCATTTCCGAAACTATTCGAAGCACTCAGAACTGCACCCACAGCTCCAGGTATATTTTCCCTCTCGATCTTTGGACATCATTTTAAGAGAATATTTAGATGCCAAAGCTGCTTCTGATAAAATTGCCCGCGAAGTCTCTAGAAACGGTTTAAAATCATTAGAGTATGTAAAAACTTTTTTCTCAGTTACTGCAATAACGTTATCACAGGGATGGCCATGTTCTACAAACACTGCAGGAGTTCGCCAACAACAAGAAATCGGGATACGAACGCGAATCTGCTGCGATCTGTTACAACTCACTGGCAACAATTCTAGGCGCACCTGTTGCTCCAATTCTGCTACCATCTCTTCCTACTTTGTTCGATCTTTACATGGATAAGGGCGATGTTGTTCGGTCTGCTGCAGCCTCCGCAGTCAAAGCGATCTTGAAACTCTTTCCTCCAGAATCCACGCGTATCGTCTTTAGGTCCCTGGAATCCATTCTTGAGAGCGGTAAATGGCGTTCCAAAGTCGGCGTCTTAGAGTCTTTCAAACCCTTTGTGACGTCTGCTCGTGACTACGTGGCTTCTGAACTCGGGAAGGTCCTGCCTAAAGTCGAGGCGGCAATGCATGATACCAAGCAAGAGGTATCATCTGCTGCAATCAAATGTGCCACCAACCTTTGTGCGACTCTTGCAAACCCTGATCTTGCCCCTCATATTCCCGCTCTGGTAAAATGCATGGCCAATCCTGATCAGGTTCCGGCCTGTATCAAGGCCTTGTCCAATACCACTTTCGTGGCCGAAGTCAAAGCGCCTGCTCTCGCAGTCCTTGTACCGTTACTACTTCGTGCTCTGAATGACAGAAGTATGGAGGTTCAGCGTCGCACGGTTGTCGTTATCGACAACCTTGTCAAACTAGTTAGAGACCAGACCGTCGCTGCTACCTATTTGAGCCCACTTGTTGAAGGGGTTCAAAAAATTGCAACTGGAGCCGCATTCCCTGAGGTTATTCCCAATTAGATTTTGGTGCTTTTTGTGCTCATTACGAATCTTGCAGGTTCGTGCCTTTGGAGAGACTGCTCTCAACACACTCCTCAAATCTGGTGCTTCTTCGTCTGGCCCACCACCTACTCATCGGAATATTGACGGGGAAACGTTTGAGGTCCTACTTATTCTAAAGACTTTGCTACCAGAAGAATTGGCTTTGACACCACCTGGGAGTCCGAATGCACCCAAAGTGCCAAAATACAACCTTCTGAAAACGTCCCTCAACTTCCAAGCTGCACTTGTTGCTGATCTACTTCACGATCGCAAGTTTGACATTCAAACCTGGGGCCGATGTATCGGTGTATACATGACCGTTTGGCTTGATGAAAAAAGTGGCACGGCTTTCGCGGAATCCGTCCGGTGTCACTACCTTGCAATTGACCACGTTTGTGTTCCTGATCTCCTCCTTCCCTACTAGTTTTGATGAATTTTTAGGCCAAGAATTCTATCTCGAAGAGTGATAGCTCGGAAGAAGGCGAAGTGTTATGTGATACGTTATTTTCTTTGGCTTATGGTGCCCTGCTCCTCCTTTCTCATACTACCCTTCGCCTCATTCGGGGAAGACGATATGGCATTCTCGGCCCAAATGGCTCTGGGAAATCGACCCTCATGCGTCAGCTTCGTGATGGCAAAGTGGAAAACTTCCCTCCCCAAGATCAACTGCGCTGTGTCATGGTGGAACATTCGCTACAAGGTGAAGACACCTCTCTCTCCGTTTTAGACTTCATTGCTGCTGGTTAGTCCCTTTTTGGCTCCATTGATTCCATGTCACCTACTATTCCTAGACAAAACGTTGGCACATATATCCAGGTCGAAAATTCGAGATCAACTTATGGCAGTCGGCTTTGACGATACCCGACAATCTGAAATTGTTGGGGGGCTTTCTGGAGGATGGAAAATGAAATTGGAGCTTGCGCGAGCCATGCTTTACAAAGCAGACCTTCTTTTGCTTGACGAACCAACGAACCACGTAAGCTTTCTAGTATCCTCTGCTATCAACCACTCAATTTTCACAGCTGGATCGCGCGTCCGTTGAATGGTTTGAAAAGTGGTTGATTGCTCAGAAACACGTTACCTGCTTAATTGTTAGCCATGATTCCAGGTGCGTGTGTCCATTTTCTCATTGTGATTTCACGCCATATGTTCGATGTTTAGATTTTTGGACAAAGTCACTTCAGATATTATCCATTATGAGACCAAAAAAGTTGGTTATTTTTCGCCCTTATCCGTGCTTCTACTAAATCACATCATATAGCTTGTATATTACCCTGGGAACCTCTCCAGCTTCGTAGAAAAACACCCTGAGGCGAAGTCTTACTACACCTTAGCGGCTACAACGATTAAATTTTCGTTTCCGCCTCCTGGTTCCCTTATGGGTGTTAGAAGCAATACCCGGGCAATATTGAAACTCTCGAACTGTACATTCACGTACCCTGGCAGAAGCACACCAAGTCTTTTCAATGTTAGTTGTGCTTTGTCACTCTCAAGGTCGGAAATGTCTTGAATAAGGACTGTTACTTGTTTCTGAGTATTTTGTGTTATTACAGTCGGGTCGGTGTTGTTGGACCCAACGGTGCAGGAAAATCCACCCTGATTAAACTCATAACTGTGGGTGCTGTCCTTTTGGTAAATATGGCGCATTTTTATCACCTTTCCAGGGAGAGACTGTCCCACAGGAAGGGACTATGTATAAACATCCCAATTTACGGGTTGGGTATGTATCTCAACATGCTACCCATCACATAGGTATTGTTACTTTCTTCGATGTCTCGGATACAATTAAATGGTTTTGGTAGAACAGCATTTAGAGAAAACCCCCATTGGTTACATTCAGTGGCGTTTCCAGGATGGACATGATCGTGAGTATTTAACTGTACTAAATCATTCGACTCTAACTTGTTATAGGCGAACTCTTGCAAAAGGTAACCCGAGTTTTGACGGACGAAGAAAAGCGGGTATTGGATCAAGATTGGGTCGGCCGAGACGGCTCCAAGCGCAAAGTAGAGGTATGTCGATTTTGACAATTACTATGCATATAAGAATTATGATATTTGTGCAGTTGGTTATGGGGCGACAGAAGCTCAAGAAGTCGTACCAATATGAAATTAAATGGCGTGGCTTGGATCACAAATTCAATACCTGGGTTGCCCGCGATGAGCTGCTCGCCAAAGGATTCTCTAAACTTGTTCAGCAATTTGATGATCTCGAATCCTCTCGAGAGGGAGCTGGCGCTCGGGATACATCAGCTCATCTAGTTCGGAAGCATCTGGAAGATATCGGGCTCGATGGCGATATCGCACAATACAACGAGATTTCCGGTCTTTCTGGAGGTCAGACACTTTGTCTTGCTCGGGTCAGCCAGATTCATTTGCTTCATTTAGGTCAAAAAATCAAGCTGGTGATTGCCGCTTGTCTTTGGAATATCCCGCAAGTGCGTGCTGATATTGCTACTGACTAACTCTCTGCCAATCCAGTTCTCCAGATCTGTGTTTTAGACGAACCGAGCAATTTCCTCGATAGAGAATCCCTTGGTGGACTCGCCGTGGCCATTAGGGAGTGGTCGGGTGCAGTAGTAAGACGGAAATGTCACAAAATGTTTCAGAATTATGAACTGAGGCATTTGCAGGTCATTATCTCGCACAACCACGAGTTTGTGTCAACGTTGTGTCAGTCCGCTGTCCTCGTTTACATTTGGTAATCATTTTGACATTGATCCAACAGGTCCAGAAATCTGGAATGTAGACGGTGGCCGTCTGACGCAGCAAGGAAAAGTAGCAGCAATAGAAGACGCCTTTCTGACTGCAAAGTCTCCAAAAGGAAGCACCACGAACTCGCCTGCCCTTTCTCGCTTGCAAAGTCCTGCACAATCGGCTGCTGGAACGCCAACAGTCAGCGGTGTTGAGGACGGAGCAAGCGGTGTTCAATCAGTGATCAGAAAGAAGAAAAAGCCAACCCGTAATCAGTTGAAGGCTCAAGAAGAAAGGCGGAGGCTGAGGAAATTGCGCTGGTTGACCGAAGGCGGTCAGAGGCCTGAAGATACTGATAGTGATTGATAGTCCCTGGAACAACGTCGTGCAGCCTGTATCAGTCTCTAATCGCCAATGTCAGATCCGTGATTCGACTTTTATCACACAACCCTCTTTTTTTTTCTATTCTCTAAATGTGTCACGGGACAATATGACATTCTCTCACCCTCATTTCAGACTGTTAAATGAAAAAGTCCGAGTTGTACTGGAAGAATATTCAGAACGTTAACGCACAACATTCAACACAATCTGCATACGTATACGCTGCGTGCGATGGGCATGGTTCCAAAACCAATTGAGGTAATCAATTAAATCTGATTGCACACGCTATCTAATGATCAATGAGGTGGAGATAAGATTTGTTAGAGCTCTGAAATGAAAAATGCAACGTTTTCTGCACTTTCGGACCGTTGGATGCCATTGCGTCGAGCACGCGAAGTCCTCGTTACACAGTCAAGGTCCTAGAATGGGTACTTAACCTCATGGTTCCAATGCAACGCCTCTAACATCGTCAACTTCCTTAACCACTTCTCTCTAGGTCATGAGATATTCCGGATCCGACATCTCCTGCATGCTTTTCTTGCTAATTTATATTCCTTCCGTGCTCGGGCATGGCTACGTGCACAATGTAGTGGTCGGAGGGCAAAGCTATCCAGGGTGGAACCCCTTCAGCGATCCGTACGTGGTGTTTCGTTTCTAGTAGATCTCCCCCTGGGCCCTTTGGGGTAAAGCAATGAACAAAAATCGTTTTTGACAGGTATGATGCCAAACTTGCACCAAAGATCGTCCGTAAAGTATCGAACGATGGTTTCGGTAAGTCGTGTA
>Ga0307507_10003956_pt1 | contig 27267 bp, 4 predicted proteins | sample 7_EM_MG_FD_207223 | JGI IMG/M metagenome (GOLD analysis project Ga0307507, IMG submission 207223) | Populus trichocarpa ectomycorrhiza microbial communities from riparian zone in the Pacific Northwest, United States - 7_EM | ecosystem: Host-associated > Plants > Roots > Unclassified | place...
CTCTCTTTTGTACTATTTTTATTTTATTTTATAGTATTTTATATAAAGAGAAGTATAAATAAAAAGGTAGAAAGGAGATATCTAATTAGTAGGAAAGCTAAAGGCATTTGCTAAGGCTCTACACGAAGCTCTGCACGAAGTTCTGCGTACGGAGGCTCTGCGCGAAGCTCTGCGGAGGCTCTGCACGAAGTTCTGCACGAAGCTCTGCACGAGGCTCTGCACGAAGCTCTGCACGAAGCTCTGTGGAGGCTCCACACGAAGCTCTGTACGAAGCTCTGCGGAGGCTCTATACGAAGCTCTGCACGAAGCTCTGTATACGGAGGCTCTACACAACGGCTCTGCGTACGACGGTTCTGCGTACAACGGCTCTACTACGGAGGCTCTATCCCTTCGGCTGGTAGATTTAGTCCTACGGTTATCGATAAGAGCCAGCCAATAGAATCAATGGGATCAAGGCTCCGTGACCATACACGTATTTTTAATTCTGGTGTTCGCGCACGGTCCAACTATCGTAGGACGCTACCAGCCGAAGGGATATAAAAGCTTTGCGCAGAGCTTCGTGCAGAGCTTCGTGCAGAGCTTTTGCTGAGCTTTGGTAGAGCTCCGTGCGGGGCTCTCCCTAAGCCTTATTCCGCAGAGCTCTTGTAAGCTTTATATCTATATAATATTACTTATCCTTAGGATATTTAAATAAAAGTGGTACCATTTTAAAGCGCTTTATAAGCTCTATAAATCTATACTAGTAGAAAAATTATTTATTTAATATTGGGGGGTGCATTATAAATATAAGCGTATTAGGGGTTTTTGCCAAGACTATCCGGAGACTATCTGGATAGTCTCCGGATACTATCAGCTGATAGGTCTATTATCCGAGAGGCCTATCCGGCCTATCCCCCGCAGGTCTGATGAGAAGTCCGTCTATTGAATGTGGCTCTAGGGCCTCTATATATACATGAGAAGAGTGACTGAGTTGGAGACCGAGTCAAGGGGTCGGAGACCGAGTCAAGTGGTCGGTGACCGAGTCAAGGTGGCAAAGAAATCCGATTCAGGTTAACACTTCTTAAGCTCAAAGCCCCAGGGGCTCCGATCAATTAATTAATGTAACAGTTCACCAGCACTACGCTGAGACACAAGAACGTCGCCTAAAAGGCTCCGAGACATGATCGACGCTACCCTCGTATGTCTCGGATACGGTCAAATATTGAGTCATAGACTACGGAGTTCCGGGTCTACTTTCATGTATTTAGTTCACTTGATTTCCATAGATTTACAAAAAAGTCGTTCTTTCAATACCCACACTTGCACTGTTACAATTAACCTATTTTATTAATAAACTGCTCTATTTAAACTTCGTGACAGTTATAAGCCTAGTCCGCTGACTTAAGAAGCTATTTAGCTATTACTCAATTATTTGAAGAAATCCTACCTTAATTGTTATAGGACGATTCTGACATGAGATTCCAGGACGATTCTTCCACGAGATTCCACCTTAATCGTTATAGGATGATCTTAATGATAAGGATGATCCTAACAACAAAATATTATCTTAATTCCTCCTTCGCCTATTAGTCAAATAACTCTACCAATGTTAAGTTCGTTGACTACAATCATCCAATAAGCCAGAAGACTGGGAGCAATGGCTACGGCAACTCCGAGCCCTCGCGGATTAGCAAATTTGGGCCCACGTTGACCTAGCCACAGAAGCACCTCAAGGTCTACTTAAAAAACCACCTTATCTAAAGGTTACAGATTTCAATAAGAATGCAACCTTATATGCATAGCTCTTGATGAATTAACAGAAAGCGTACAAGAATAGCAGATGATACTACAACTAGGATATAAAGTATTTCCTAAGATAGGAAGATTATATTTAACAGATCCGCACCTAGATTACATCCACAGTATCAATTTAGAAGAAGCTACTACTTAACCCTTCCCTTACAGTTAAGGAATGGCTAATTTGGTTAAAAGAAGACACTAAGCCTACAAAGACCTTTATAATAAGGAAGGCACAGCTGCAATACACAGAGTCGCTTAAGGGACTTAAGCAGACAAAGGTTACCCAGTGGCTTAACTAATGGGAGCATGCGATAAAGATAGCAGAGAAGCACGATCTTCTATAGATAACCAATGGGATCTAGCTAATAGACCTTGCAAATGCAATACAACCTATAAGCGAAACCTATTTTGTTCTATATACCAAACAGGCAGATAATACTAAAAAGGCTCACTTATCAGAATACCGTAAAGTAGCAATGGAGCTACAAGAAGCATTCGCAAACCTCTTAAAAGTCATACCATCCTCAACTACTAGAGGGAGTGCATTTAATGTAGACTTCGAAGGAGAGTCCGAAGAGGATATCTCTATTGCTGCTGAAGTCCAAAAGGGAAGAGGTGTCACGGAGCGAGTACAAGTGGTGATAATATATAGCGAAGTAGATATTATTAAGCTATGTACATGAACTGTGTGATGAGATCAAGACGTTGCGTGAGGAGAGAAGGTAAGGAAACGGGAAGAAAGGGGTATATATCGTTAACTTGGTTGCTTGGTTAACACGTGCACGGGGCAGAATAGGCTTCGGGTCGTGGTCCTGGCAGAACTTGGCAGAATTCGGTGGACTTGGCAGAACATGGCAGAACGCCGTCAGATTGCCGTAGATTGCGGTCGGTCTCTTCTTACTGAGTCGGTGGAAACAGGTGGACGTGTATAAGGTGTCACGGAGGTGTCCCGTGACAAGAGGGAATAGCTTATCTTGCAGCCGAAAAAGGGCAGGGACAAGTTTGACTAAAGAGACGTCTTCCAAAAAGTCGAAAAACCTATTGCCTGGTATGCAATATAAGGGGACATACCCTTCCTAACTATTGGTACCTATTTAATGTTGGCCGCGGAGGTAGCTTTACAGCTAGGGTAATATCAACTTGTGACGACGGCTGTCAGACATCAATATCAGCCTAATCTTGGTCTGTTACACCACCCTCTAGGGACCCCTGTAAGGGGTTATTTTTCTTATGTATATTAGGGCTCTTAAAGCCACCTTAAATAAAACAGATTACTCGTTAAATTCTGTGTCTCTACCTACCAGCTAGCTTATGTCATTCGTAATACCTGCCTAGCTAAAAGTTATAAGCCTAGTAACCTTCTAAGCACCAGGGAGATCTTAGTGGCCAGATAAATACCACTAAGCCTCTTTAAGCATAGTTTGTTATAAAATATCGCGTGCTTTACGCGTAAGCGCGTCTCTTTACGCAACCTTAAGAAAATAATAAAAGCCACTATGGCATCTATAACAACGGACTCTACCAGTCCTCTTTTACTGACCTAAAAGGACTGGCCTTTATAGTTTTAATTTATCCGCCAAGAAGCAAGTTTTGCGAAGATCTAGGACTATATTGACCTAGATAAGACGGAAGACAAAATTAAGGAAAACACTAAGCTAGACATACCCTTAATAGCAGCAGCTCCTACAGCACCGGCAGCAGCTCCTACAGCTCCAGCAGCAACTCCGTCTACTGGAACAGCTACACCTAGGTTATTAAGTTAGCAAGGACAACAACCTCAGCAATCTCTAGAGACATAGACAATGCTCTTTAAGCTCTATAAGCTCCAATAATAAGACTATATAAAGCGGGAAGAGAAGCTCTATACCTTTGCAGCACTATTATATACCACTATAGGCACCAACTTCTCGGGATATTTTAAAAACCTTACCACACTATATTTGATTTTAAGGCAGCTGAAAAATGTAGCAAAGCCATATTAAGCTACTTTATAGTAAATGGTATTAGACAATCTTAAGAAATGGAAACAAGGGCCTAAACGTTAGACTCTAGAATCTTAGCTTTAGCTTTATATTACCATTATATAGAACGGTAAAGAGCTAGAGGAAGGGTTAATAGAGGTAATAGAAGGCAGTATTATATAAGCCTTTGTCCAAAACTATAAGGAGATCTATCCAGCTCTATATTATGCCTTTACTTAAAAGGTAGCAAAGAGGATAGAGAAGCTTAAAATGGCGACTATAATTAAGGAATTTAACCTCCTCTATAAGCATCTAAATACAGGACATAACGCCTATACTATACTCTTAGGGCAGCCGTCTGCAGATCCTATAACGTCTACTACCCTAGTACCTTCTTAATCGCCTAAGATAAAGTGCTTTACTTATAGTCTACCCCATAAGTTAAAGAATTGCAAGCAACTGTTTTAGTCTCTTTAAGGTCCGAACTTTATACCAAATAATAAGTATCTAAGGAGGTATTAAGAATAGCTTAAGGTCCTAATAAATAAGCAGTATTATAATAAAAGGGTTAAGCAGATTAAGAGGGAAGGCCCTAGGTTAAGGACGTCTATATTAGCTTTATCTACTGCCAAAAAGATTAAGGATCTGGACAGGCCCTGAGCTACAGCGGCTGCTGTATCAACATCCTTCTTATTATTATTGCACAATCACCTAGATCTATTGTTGATTAATACCTAGGGGTATAACACTATAGTAGACACCCACTTCTGCAATAATATTAGGTACTTCTGTAACTTTAAGCCAAGCATATCTATAGCAACAGCTGGAGATTCTAGGGCAGAAATCTATAGATACGGTAATATTAACTTGGCCATTAAGGTGGGCAAATAACACCTAACTTAGTATCTGATATTAAGGAACGTAGCGTACGCTCTATACTTTTATACCAATCTAATATCCATAGTAAAGCTCTATAGGGTTAGAGTAATCATTAACTAATCTACAAACTATCTGCGCTATAAAGATAATAGAAGCCTGTTTAGTAACCTTATAAAATATGGAGGTCTCTACCTTATTAATGCCATTAACACCTTACGACCTACTCCTACCGCCTATGCTACCTCTACCAGATTCTTTAAGACCTTAGCATATAATAAAGTATAGCATTAACGCTTACTACACTATAATATAGAGTTAGTGGATTATCTGCCAACTATAGCAGATAGGGTTAAAGTAGTCAAGATAGATAGAGGAAGAACTCTGTATAGTATACCACTCTATAAACCATATATTCTTAGAAAGATAACCTAGCAGACATTTTAAAGAATATTAGCAAAGGGAACCTACCCTTTTAAATGTGTATACTTTAATGTTATTATAGAAGAGGATAAGTTTAATAGAGACACGTATATAGCTCACTTTTGGTGTAACTATATAAAGTACCATTATGCTTTTCCTATTAAGAACTATAAGCTAAAAACACTACTCCCACTCTTTAAATTAATAATAGCATTTATAAAGAAATTTAATGCTGAAGGTATTTATATTTAGCATATGGATAAGGAGTAAGGTATAGGCGCTAGGGTAAAGAACCTTATCTAGCTTAATAGAGGTATTATTAAGTAATTAACACTATATACCCTAGCTTAAAATAGACCTATAGAGAGGTTAGGGAGAGCTATTTCCAAATAAGTAAGGACTGCTATTATTAAAGCAAAGTTACCTATAGATCTATGGCCCAAGTATATGCTTTTAGTAGTATTCCTACTTAATTAAACTCCTATTAAGTCTATTAACTAGAAGACTCTATTTAAGATACTTTATAAACGGAAGCCATAGCTAGTAGGACTTTATATAGCCGGATCTTTAACCTATATACTTATTAAACACGGCATTCCTAGAAAGGCAAAGTTTAAGCTATAAGCCTAAATAGGTTATCTTATTGGTATAGAAGCGTTAAATATTTATAGGGTATAGATATTAACCACTAACCGTATTATCCGATCTTGTAATATATAAATAGATAAGTTAAAGAGATATTAATCTCCTAAAATACTAGAACACCTTATTATCTTATAGGCTTAAAAGGATCATTTTTAGCAAGTCTAGGACCTACTAGATAATCTTTAAGATGGCAGCAAGGACTAGATAGAGAACTTTAATAAAAAACTAGATATAAGACTGCTGCATTTGGCAAATATTAATATTACCCCTACATTAAAAAGCATTTAGATCTTAATAGAAGAACTCTATTAGCTACCTACCCCAGAGCTAACTCTAGAACTGTCTATACTATTAGCGTCTTCGGCGCCTTAGCAATTACTATCTATAGCGGCATCTACGCCACAGACACTATCTACTACTTAGTTATCTTCTAATATTACCAAACTACTAATTATAGATCCTATGTCTTGTTCTAAACCTTAAATAACAGCAGGCTTATTATTAGGGGGTAAGAGACGTTCTAGTTGTAAAAAGTGGCTTATAGTAAAGAAGAAAGATATACTAAATTAGGATCTATAATAACAAGCCTTTGTGGTTTAAATTAATAACGGTAATAATATCATTAATCTAAATACGACACTATTAGCTTATACTTTCTATACTACTGCTATAAAAACGTACGGACATTAAGATGATTTTCTACTACTACTAAAGTTATGGAAAGAGATACTTAATTATAAGTACGCTATAGAGTTTAAAGCAGCTGCTTACATCAAGATAAAGGCCTTAACTAGAAAGTAGACCTGGGACGAGGTACGACTAATTAAGAAAGTCTATTGACTTCCTACTATATAGGTCTTTATATACAAGGAAGATTTGGACGGCTTTATTATAAGATTTAAGGCTTATCTAGTTATCTGTGGAGACCTTTAGGCAGTCTTATAAGAGGAGGTCAAAGCTATAACAGCAGCCTATTGAACCTTCCGTCTACTTTACGCTCTTATTGCTGGCTTTAACCTTAATGTTATACAGATTAATGCTGTTAACACCTTTATTAATACCTTAGTTAATAATAAGGTCTACCTTATTCCCCTTAAGGGTATAGACCTACTGCCTAGATTCTCCCTCTGTTTAAGAAAGGTAATATATAGACTATGGAAATCTCCTAAATTGTGGTTTTTGGAAATGTCTGCTGCTCTGTAAAGCATGGGTTTAAAAGCTGTACTAGATAAGCCGTATCTCTATACACACCCTACTAAACCTATCTTTATATTCTTCTATGTCGATAATATCCTAGTTATAGGATATCTAAGCTGTCAGTAGCAGATAGAGGATATCTTAAAGTAGCTACAAGATTAATTTAAGATCTGCTAAATACCTACGTTATTCCTAAATACTTGTGTTGTGCGAGATTAATAAAAGGGAAAGCTCTGGCTCTGTCTAGATTAGTATCTTAAGAAGCTAGTTTTAATATACCATCTAGAGTATTTAAAGCCATTAGCTACACTACTATTAGGCTAGGAATTAACACCATATAAGGGAGAAGCTACGCTAAATTAAATAAAAGGATATTAACGCTATATAGGTTCTGCAACATATCCAGCATCTACTATATAACTAGACGTTGCCTTTTCTATTAGTAGGCTAGCTAAGTTTTTACAAAATCTGTCACCAACTTATCTTGCGGAGATTAACAGATTGCTTACCTATCTCTATAATACCAGATACCTTACTCTTAAGTTCCCTACTATTATGCCATATAAGATAAACCAGGTTCTAAAAGCTGCGTCTAATACTAGCTTTGCTAATAATACTCTAACACAACAGAGCTTATAGGGCTTCTTAATAACTTATTTAATAGGCTAATAGCATAGTAAGCAACTAGATAAAAGGTAGTTATTAAGTCTACTATAGAGGCAGAACTCTTGGCTCTCTTGCATGTTAGTGGGGAGGTTAAGTATATAGTTTAGATCTTTAAAGCTATTAGATTTAATCCAGAACAGGACATTATTATTAATTATAACAATCAGCAGTTAGTACGGATTGTAATAAAAGAGACCCCTATAGTATCTATAAAACTCTAATATATAGATATCTATTAATTCTGGCTTTGCTAAGAGGTCCAAAATGGAAGCTTTATTATACAGTAGGTACAATAAGTAAGATAGCTATAGATGGACTAACTAAAGCTCTCTCAAAGCAAAATTATTAAAAGTTTATTAAAGTAGTAGGGCTCCGCGATATTAGACCTTTAGTTAATTAACGCTTAGATAACGGCAAAGCTTACCACCAGCTCATCTATCCGAACTACCTAATCCAGTAATCCAGCTTTACCGCTCTACGCCAGATCTAAGGGGGTGTATTAGCCACAGAGGTAGCTTTATAGCTAGGGTAATATTAACTTGTAATAACGGCTGTTAGACATCAATATCAGCCTAATCTTGGTCTGTTATACCACCCTCCAGGGACCCCTATAAGGGGTTATTTTTCTTATATATATTAGGGCTCTTAAAGCCACCTTGAATAAAATAGATCACTTATTAAATTCTATATCTCTACCTACTAGCTAGCTTATGTTATTCATAATACCTACCTAGCTGAAATTTAAGTGTAAAAGGCCTAAGGGATTTAAAGCCGTAGGTATATATATAAAAAGTGTACTTACAAAGGTAGTGTTAAGATAAGGTTATTGGGGCTAAAACTCTGTGCATTGCTTATTTTCTATATAGGTGGTTAAAGAGATTTTAAGGAACTTCAACTGCCAGTCAAAGTTCTCTAATTAGTTAGATTCCTGCCAAGAGGTTCTCCCTAAGTCTTATTACGTAATATCGTTGCAGGCTTGTTTTCCAACACCCTCCCTTAAGCTCAGTCAATAATACCGCTATATACACTATATATAGGAGTATAGGATTGCTTAATAAGGGTTGCTAAAGCTTCTCTAAGGTAGAATAAGTATCTAATAGGAGTTACGCCCTCCCTAACGTCTAGAGACAGCGCCTACTCCATAAAATGTCTTTTAAATTTTTAGCAGCACCTCCCTATAGATGTTTTACATTGCCCATAAAGCTCTAGAGGCCCTATAGCCTCACCCTATGTCTCTCCTAAAGTATATCCATCCTTCCTACCAGTATAAGCCCTCCCCAATGTTATAACCGTTAGATTTAGGTAGTAGGTTTAAGTAGTAGGTTGGTAGATTAAGGTTGAGTTCTGTTACTTGTTTTAAGGCCTTAAAGCGTTATTTAGTGCACTCTCCAAGGATCTACTAATTATATACTGATTTCCTATTAAGGCCTAGTGTAGTTAATTAAGTCTCTACACTATCTAAAGGTGTTTAAGGAAGGCGTAGAACTAAGGACCCGTGAGAGGCTTAGTAAGGCCGTCGGCCGCCATATTAATTAAAGTAATGTATACAAGGTTAATCCTATTACTATTTATTTCATCTCTTATATAGTAAAACTGGATGTCAATATGCTTTATTTAATTATGTTAAACTAGATTTTTAGCCAACGCTTTTGCAGCTTGGTTATTAGTTTTAATTAAAATCCTAGTAAACTACTTGCTCTAGTCTAGTATACCTAGTTTAGTAAGTAAAAGTTAAAGCCATATAGCCTCTTTTACTGCAGCTGTTAGAGCTATATATTTTGATTAATATATTAATAGTAAAATAGTAGTTTATAACTTTAATTTCCATAAAATTGGTCCTCTGTTTAATATAAATATAAAGCCTAATATAGAGCGTCTTGTGGTTTTATCTTGTCCCTAGTTAGCGTCACTAAAGCTAATTAATATAAGGTCTAGGTTCTTATCACCTCTATAAGTAATTCTTCTATTAAGCGAGCCGGCTAGGTATTAAAGGATAAGCCTTACAGCCGTTATATGGGTAGAGGTAGGATTATAGGCGAAATGGCTTACCATTAACATCGTAAAGGCGATATCTAGCCTTGTTTCTATTATAGGAAATATAACTAAAATAACCATACTCTAGTATCTTCTAACATTATCCTTACTGGTAGTTTTTTAATTAGCTATAAGCTTAATTAAGTGCTTTATAGGTATCGGCGAGGTATTAGCCTTTTATAATCCAAAATATTTAAGAGCTTTAATAAGATAGGCTTGCTATAAGAGTGTAATCTTCTTCTTTATTTAATCTCTTATAACTATTATGCCTAAGTAAAAGCTTATTAGCCCAAGATCTATTATTTAGAAGGCTGCTTTAAGCTCTACTTTTGCCTAATTAACTATTGCTATGTCCTTATAGATAATCTTAGTATCATCAATATAGGTAGAAATGATTAAACCTTTCCATCCTTTACTGGTGGCGAATATACTGTAATCCGCGTATAGATAGTAAAGTCTAAGTTTTTCTAGTAGAAACTTTAAGAGCGTCTTATACCAGATTTAAGGTAACTATTTTAGTCTATAGAGGGCCTTCTTAAGACGGCAGACTTTACCGGCTTCTTTATAGCCTTTTAGCATAATAATATAGAGTTCTTAATTAATTGGTCCATAGAGAAAGGCGGTTTTAACATCCATTTGTTTAATTTTAAGGTTGTAGTAGGTAGTAATCGCGAATAGAGCCCTAAAAGCCATCAGTTTTACTACCGCAGTAAAGGTCTAGTTGTAGTCGACACCGTACTGCTATAGATATCCCCTAACGACCCATCTAGCCTTATAGCGGAGGACCTCGCCATTCTTTCCCTTTTTAACTTTAAACACCCATTTACTAGCAAGAGGCTTATAAGGAGGCTTAAGGGAGGCAAGGTCAACAAGTTCCCACATCTGGTTCTCAATTAGAGACCCTACCTCCTCTATTATTGCTTTTATCCATTCTTCGCTATTCGGGCCATTAATTGCTTGGTTATACATATAAGGCTTATCTTTGTTAATTGAGGTAGTAGATATATACATTTCAAGATCAGGTGAGCCAGTATATTGAATATGGCCGGCTAGTAGAGCTATAGGATCGACCGCGTCGCAATTATTTAAGTAAGGGTCTTGAGGTGTAGATTAAGGAAAGGTGGATAGAAGGGCTATTAGTTTATCACCTATTTTGTCGTCCTAGTTGCTTAGTAGCTTATTAATATTGTCAGCCCATTAGTTAAGGCTTTGGTCTATACCTATAAGGCTTATAAGGAAGGCAGTAGGGTCGCTTAGTAGGTTAACTCTTAACGTCTGGGGGCCTAATCGAGTAGTAGTTATAGTAAGGTTTTTAGGCAGAGGTTTAAGCCTATAGGGCAAGCTATCGCGACCTTCCTTTTAATTAATTCTTTATTATCTTTTTCTTAATAGAGGCTTTGGCTAAGGAGTAGTACTATCTTCCCTCCCTTGCTTATTAGACAAGTTAACAGATTCTTCTATAAATATAGTAGTAGTTTGTAAGCTAATATTGCCTTCGTAGATTTCGACATCTTTAAGCCGCTCGATCTTCTATTTATCTAGTAGCTAAACGCAATAGATTGTCTTGCCGTTATAGCCAATTAGAATACCCTTCTTTGCTTATAGAGCAAACCTAGCTAATTTCACGCGATCTTTTTTAGCTATAAGGGAGTAGACGGTAGATCTTAGAGCCCTCAAATAGTGTACTAAGGGAGGTTTACCCTTAAGCTTTTTATAGGGTAATATGCTATTAAGAAGAGCTCTTATAGGGCATCTGTTTTTAATGTATATAGCTATAAGGAGTATATTAGGCCATAGAAAGTCTGGTATATTACCGGCGAGAATTATTAAGTAGGTAATCTTAGTAGAGGTTCGCTATGAGCGCTCTGCTACTCCGTTCTCTTCCTAGGCGTATAAGGCGGTAGATTTAAATTCTATACCTAAATCGTCTATCTAGGTGGTTGCCTTTTTGCTACGGAGCTCTACTCTATAGTTAGTACGAATTCTAGTAATTTTAAGGTCGAATTTAGTGTGGATCTAATTATAATACCTCTATAAAGTACTAAGCCACTTATCCTTTATATAGATGGTATAGATTATAGTAAACCTTATATAGTTATCGGTAAAAGATACGTAGTATCTTTCGCCTTTAAAGCTAATGGGGGTAATAGGTCCCACTAAATCCGTATGGATAAATTAAAATGGTTATATAGCTCATTCCTAGGGCGTTCTATTATACCTCTTTCTAGCTTTAGATTAAGCACAGGGCTTACAGTATTTATTACCAACGTTGTTAAACTTAATACCAAGTTTACTTAGGTGGCGTTTAAGGTTACTATGGTTAAGGTGGCTAAATTAGTAATGCTAAACAGGTAGGCTTTTATTGTTTTTAATTATCTAAAGGATTAATTCTAATAAGTAGTTATGCTACCGAATTGGGTAAAGTTGTTAAACTTTAGGTGCGTATCCTATCACCTTATTATTATATTTAAGTTCGTAAGTCTTATTATTAAAGAAGACGCCTATTTCCTTAAGTCGGCTTCTAGATAGTAGGTTTGCTAGTAAATATAGTATATAAAGAACATTATATAGAGTAAGTGTACTTCCATAACTTTTATTAGGGAGTGCGGTTTATATAAAGATAGATCCTTTGCCTACTAATTAAGCTTTATAGGGACCAACTATATCTAATAAGGTGTTGTTATTAATGTAGTTAAAGAAAGGTTTATAATTCTTACAGCAGTAGACGGTAGTGGTAGTATTATAGATAAGTTATACCTACTTAGTTAGGCTTGTACTACCGCTGCTATAAGCTCGCGTTATAGATTTACTTTATTTTTAACTTAATTAGAGTGTTTATTAAGCTAAATAGGTAGCCTAGTCCTCTGCTTCTTCCTTACACAGATTCTATCACCAATTCTCTATAGTACATTTTCTGGGTTTCTCTCCTAGCAGTCTTCTTTAGAATGCGTAGTTCTATTATATTTTATACAGTTAGGGTACTTACACATTCCTACTAGTGCAATCTTTCTCTTTATAGATGTTCCGTTATTTAAATATGCTACTAGTATAGTAGAAGCTTTTTAATTAAGCTTACTATTAAAGACGATAAGTTCCTTCCCTAAGGCTTATAGGTTGGTATTTTTCTGCGTCCAATTTATTTATTAAGTTATTTTAAACTAAACATAGTTAGTGGAGCTAACTCTATGCAGAAGGGCCGCTTAGGTAAGGATTTTATAGTTAATGGGTTGGTCTATTTTAATAAGGTAATTAAGGTTTAATATAATATAGAAGATAAACTCCTCTATATTCTTAAAATCTTAAACGCGTTTAGTAAAGAAGGTGGCCATAATATTAGTAACAGCTGCTAGATTAAAATCCTTAAAGTGTTCTTTTAGAGCCTTCTATTTCTTAAGCGCCTGTCTAGCGTTTAATATAAACGGCTTATAGATATTGCTAATGTTCTGGTTAATGAAACCAGCTGCGTAGGCTAGCTGTTCCTTATGTTTCTCCCATTCTTTTACTAAGTTAGCTAGCTTAATTTTTAGCTATTTAACAGCGAAGCCTAAGTCCACCTATTTCTCTTTAATTAACTCAATTATAGAAAAAAGCCGTGGTAGGTTATTAAGAACCTACTTAATGTTTTTAGATTAGAGGTGGTTTTGTATATTAATACTAAACATTAGCTAGTCTTTCTATCTAACAAGCTTTTAGATAGAGGCTTAGGTGGTATATTTATTGCTTATATTAATAAGGCTTATAGGTGGTTTATAGTAGGCAGTCTATAGGCCTTATTATAACAATATTATTAGATTTATTTCTTTTGTAAGGAGTGTATATATAGTATAGGTTTTAACTTAATATATTCCTTAGCCGGTATAGGCAATTCTAATAAGCTTCTTCTAATCCGCTACTAATACGGTTATTATAAGGCTTTATTCTTAAAACTCTATTATTTTATAATAATGATAGTAAGGTTGTCCACTAAATGCGAGGTATCCTCCTAAGCTTCTAGTGCCGCTATTTATCACAGGCTGTATTAGGCTCGTCCTCAGTAGGATTCTCTTATCACATTTAGCGTAGAGTCTATTGTTGGCAGCTACATAGCCGCTTATTGTAGGTTTTTGGCGTTATAAGTTGGTTAAACGTTTAACGACTTTTTAACGCCCGTACGGTGATATTATAATAGTAATTATCGTAAACAATAAAGCAATTAGGTTTAGCTTATTAGGCGCGAACCCAGGCTTATAACCTATTAAGATAAGGTTATTAGGGCTAAAACTTTGTGCATTGCTTATTTTCTATATAGGTAGTTAAAGAGATTTCAAGGAACTTCGACCGCCGGTCGAAGTTCTCTAATTGGTCAGATTCCTGCCAAGAGGTTCTCCCCAAGTCTTATCACGTATTATCGTTGCGGGCTTGTTTTCCAACAGGTAGTGCATGATAAGGATCCAGCTGCCTAAGTAGAACGACAGGGCAAGACGGAAGGATTCAGATAAGATTATGGTTCAATTGGTTCAATTAACGGACACAAGAAGGTGGTTAGCTTCGTCCTAGACGAGCTCAAAGCTAAAGGGGTGTGTCAGATAATCTATAGTCTCCATAAGGCACGGGACACGTGGAGCACATGCATGGAGCACGTGCACCGTAAAATCTCTTCTTAACAGACCTGCGGAGGATAAATTATCCTATCTGGTCGGGCGGATAATAATCCTATCTGAGGATAGTCCGGATATCGGATAATATCTGGATAATATCTAGATATCCGCAAAATTTTAACTATCCCTTCCCCTAGTAATGTCCCGCGAGAGTTAAACCATATATAAATACCAGAATTAAAAATACGCGTATAGTTACAGAGCCTTAATCCTATTAATTCTATTAGCTAGCTTTTATTAATAATAGTAGGACAAAATATACTAGGGGAAATATAATATATCCCACCTTACGTCGCCATAAAGCTAAAAAAATATTAAGTGCTTACGAACTTGTTATAAGCGCGGCGGGATCTAATATATATACTAACTTTAAATATAATAGATGATAAGTTTAAATTCTACTAATATTATCCTTTATTAGGAATTAGGAAATATAATTATTTAATATACTTCTTGCCCTACTATATAAGAGGTTCTCTAATAATATTACTAGACTAAATTCTTGGCAAAGCCGTAAGAGCAGTTAACTGAGCAGACTCCAATTAAATTTAATAGAGGTTTAATTATATAAAAGGGCAACTTAATCCAGCTAACTTAGGAACGCCAAGCTCAAAACCTAAGGCTTGTTATAGTAAAGCCTACGGACCTTACTAGTTCCCGCAGAGAGACCTATAAAACCATAAATACAAGGGACCAATACGTTGCACAGCGTGCAAGAGGCGCCTATATTGCCATAGTCTGTTAACCTGAATCTGCCTATAATTTATCCTTTGCGGCCCAGGTAACAGATCCGCAAGAGGAAAATATTAAGCAGCTTAATAAGCGTATTCAGTGGCAAATTAACAATACAACAAGAGGACTTACTTTTGTACCACTAGACCTGAATTCCCTTAGCGTACTAGTATTTATAGACGCCTCCTTTGCTAATAACAGAGACCTATTATTACAAATTGGCTTTATAATTGTACTTACGGACCGTAATTAGGACGCAAATATACTACATTGGTCTTTAATTAAATGCAAACGAGTAACCCGCAGTGTACTAGCTTCTGAACTATATGCACTAGCTTATAGATTTAATATAGCAGCCGCAATTAAATTAACAATCCAGAAAATTCTATAATTGGAGCAATTACCCCTAGTTCTATGCACCGATTTAAAGTCCCTTTACGACTGCCTAGTTAAACTAGGTACGACACAAGAGAAGAGGCTTATGGTCGACCTAATGTACTTACGTCAGGCCTACAAACGACGTGAGATTATAGAGGTTAAGTGGATTAGCGGTGGAGACAACCCAGCAGACGCTATAACTAAGGCAAAGCTGTGTCAAGCTCTTAAAACTCTAATTAACACAAATAAGCTCAATCTAAAGGTTATAGAGTGGGTGGAACGAGACTAACGGAGTACTTATAGTTCATTTACGGTCCGTCGGAAGGCCATACGGTTTATGTACGGCCCATTAGAAGGCCGTACGGTTCATTTTACGGACTATAAGTAGGACTTACAGCCAGACTAAAGCATTGTTTGGGAGGCAGCCTAGAAGGCACCTCGGGAGGGATTTCTTATGGATTTCTTTTGTGTTTTACGGTTCTATTAAAGCAATTACGGAGGCTATATACAAGTGGGTCTATTTTCAGGTGCCGCTAGTGTATAATTACAGCACCTGGTGTACCAAACGCGTACTTACGCGTTTGGTGCACCAACTACTTATTTATAAAGTGCTGACTAATCAGGGGGAGGGCGCGTCAGTATATAGACTACGTAGTCTATTTCAATAGAATCGACAGTCACTATCCAAATGAGCATATAATACTATACGTATTTCGTGCCCCTGGATACGACTTACTTATATTATTAAGTTAATACAAACACTAATAAAGGCCTCCGCTTCTATATTGACTATTAGAAACTAAACGCTATTACATAGAAAGATTATTACTTCCTCCTCCTAATTAACGAGACCCTTATATACCTAAGCCAAGCTAAAATCTTTACTAAGCTTAATATCCGCCAAGCTTTTTACCAAATTAGGATGGACCCTGCATTAAAGGATCTAACAATATTCTATACCCACTACGGTTCTTATAAATATAAAGTTCTTCCTTTTAGACTAATAAATAGGCTAGCCACGTACCAACGGTATATAAATGATGTTCTTTTTAACTACCTTAATAAATTCTATATGGCATATCTAGACGACATTCTTATATACTTGGATAATAAACTTAAGCACTAAGTTTACATTAAAAAGGTCCTAGAGAGGCTGCGGAATACAGGCCTATAAGTTAATATTAAGAAATGCGAATTTAGAGTAAAATAAATAAAGTACCTTAGGTTTATTATTAGTATAGAAGGGGTTAAAGTTAACCCTAAGAAGATTAAGGCAATATGTAACTGGAAACCCCCTTATACTATAAAAGGCATCTAGTTCTTCCTTAGCTTCTGTAACTTCTACTATTGGTTTATCTATAACTATAGGGTTATAGCTAAGCCTCTTATATAACTAATAAAGAACGACACGCCTTTTATTTTTAACGATAATTATATAGAAGCTTTTAAGGAGTTAAAGGCCCAACTTACCTCCTCCTTAATTCTCCGTTACTATGACCCAGACCTTAAATTAATGCTAGAAACGGACGCCTCTAATAAAGTAGTAGTGGGAGTTCTCTTACAGTTATACCTAGATAGCAATTAGTACCCTATTATGTTTTTCTTAAAAATAATGGCCCTAGCTAAGTATAACTATAAGGTACACGATAAGGAAATGCTGGCTATTGTATAATTATTGTCCTAGTGGCGCGTAGAGCTTAGAAGCATAGACTCTTAGATTAAAGTCTATACTAATTATAAAGCCCTTAAGTATTTTATAATAACAAAGCAACTTACCAGTTAATAGGCTAAGTGGGCTAAAATACTCTCCTAATTCTTTTTTATAATTATATACTACCCTAGTAGGCAAAATTCTAAAGCTAATGCCCTTACCTAGAGAGAATAGGATATGGAACTATAGGATAAGCTAAAGGCTTAGCACTAGACACGTGCCCTCCTCTGTCCTAAATAGCTCGACCTATATATCCTTAAGGAACTAAGCTCCGAATAGAATAAGCTAGCGCCTATAGAAGGAGAGATCCTAGATAAACTAATAGGACTAATTAACCGCATCCTAATTGTGAACCATATAGCCAAATCCCTAAAAGCCCTCCGCGACTAAGCTATAGAAAATAACCCTAATTTGGAAATAGAAGACAGACTACTCTTATACCAAGAACGGCTTATAGTTCTAAACGTTAATAACCTATAAACAGAGCTGATCTGTAAAGCCTACTGTTAAGTCTCTACGGCGCACCCTAGTTAAGATAAGACCCACTAACTACTAGCGCCTTACTACTACTAGCGAGGACTCCTATCTAATATAGAACGATTTATTAGGAATTGTTATGCTTATAAATAGGCAGATACCCCTAGGGATTAAACCCCTAGATGGTTATAACTACTGCTAGTTCCCAAACACCTATAGCAGCATATTATAATAGACTTTAAATTATTCCTAAAGGACAAATATGGCTATAATATGGCCTTTATGGTAATTAACTGATTAAGTAAGTAAGCTATTTCCTTTTCCTGCTTTAAGACTATAACCGCAAAAGATATAGCCCAGATATATATTAATAATATTTACTAGATCCATGGCGCTCCTAAGTTAGTTATCTCTAACTGTAGACCCTAATTTATATTAGACTTTTAGGACGAATTCTACTATATCCTTAGGATTAAGATTAAACTCTCTACTATATTCCACCCTTAAACTAATAGCTAAACTAAGATTATAAACTAATACCTTAACCAGTGACTTTGCCCCTTTGTCAATTACTACTAGGACAACTGGTTAGAACTACTGCCTATAATAGACTACGCATAGCTTACACTCCCTTATAATAGTATAGGAATGTTGCTATTTGAGTTACTCTATGGATATAAGCCACGAATATCCTTTGATTGGGATAGACCTATAGGACCTATAACGGCCCATGAACGCCTTAGCTATAAAGAGGCCTAGATATTCGCTAAGAGAATGTATAGAGCCTAGGAGACTGCCTAAGCAATTATGAAAAAGGCATAAGAGAAGAAAGAGGCTAACGTGAACTAATATTATTGCGAGGTAGACTTCCACGTAGGAGATAAGGTGTGGGTGTTAATAAAGAACTGGAAGACCTAGAGGCTGAGCCGCAAGCTAGACTACTAAATAGCTGGCCCCTATAAGATCTCTAAGAAGGTAGGGCACTCTTTTAAGGTTAAGCTGCCAGAGTTAATAAAGATCCACTCTGTCTTCTCCCTAGACTAATTATAGAAGGCCGTGGACGACCTATTACCTAGATAGTATAATAACCCCCTACCGCTAGTTTAGATTGCAGAGGACAAGGAATAGGAAGTTGAAGAGATCTTAGTAGTTAAGAAGGACCGTGGTACCTTAAAATACTATGTGAGCTGGGTAGGTTATAATAAAGATCTAAAATAGTACCCCGCATCTAATTTTAAGTACTCTCCCTATAAGCTACAAGATTTCCACCTAGCCTACCTAGACCTCCCTAGACCACCACGCAGATTAAACAGCTAGATTAAATGCTAGGAAGAGGGGCTAGATAGCTATAATAATTTAAACAATAACAAAGAACTCGGATAAAGCCTAAGGGTAGGCTTTTTTAGGAAGGGGGGTAATATAACGGTGCTGGAGCGCGTTACCTGCTATATTGCCGTTTCTAGGGCAATTTGCCGCATTTCTGGGCAATCTGCCATATTTTGCCATACTCTGCCAGTACCACTCGTAGAGCTGACTAATTAGGATTTTCTATCCCCGGGATGGAAAATCGCTATTACTTTATATTTATATATTCTATAATAGGTCCAAAATATAGTAAGATCTTCTAATTTAGGGTCCATTTTAATCCAGTAAAAGGCCTAACGGATATTAAGCTTAGTAAAGATCTTAGCTCTACTTATTTAGGTTAAAGTCTTATTAAGTAAGGGCAGTAGGTAGCAGTCCTTATGGGTTATATTATTTAGTTTATAGTAGTTAATGCAGAAATAAAGTCCTCTATTTAACTTTTTGGTAAAAAGGATAGGCAAGTTAAAAGGGGCTTAACTAGGTTTAATAAAGCCCTTATTTAGGTTATTAATAAGGTACTACTTTATAGCTTATAATTCGGCAGTAGACTGCTAACAAAGGGGGCTATAGCTAAGTATATCTTCCTTATCTAGCTTAATCTTAATCTTATAGTTATATGGCTAGTAAGGCGGGAGTATATTAAACACTATCTTAGAGAATACATCCTTAAATTTCTAGTATTAATGGGGTAATTTCTGTTCTACTAGCTTCTTATCTATAAGCTTACCTTCCTATTTACTAAGCTTATTTTCCTTTTCCTTAATTATTTAATTAATTTTATATAAGCTAGTGGTAAAGGTAATAGTATTAGGTTAAACTAAGTTCTAATAAAATCCTACAGCGCCAATATAGTAGATATTAACTAGTAGGAGGTCTATAGGTTTCTTTACAGACTATTATTAGGCCATATTTTACGGTCTAGGGTTTATAATCTTTCTTAGCTCCTATTCTATCTTCTATAAGTTATCCCTCTAGTTTATATATTTAGTATAGCATCTAATACTCCTTACTATTCTTTATGGCTACCTAGGGCCTAAGTTCCCTATAGGGAGCTTCACTAGCATCTTACTACCTTTTTTAATCTTTAGTACAGGGGGCATAATATAGGTAGTCTAGAGGCGGCGTAGTATATAGATCCGTTGCGGGTTAAGCTATATATAGCATTAGCCTAGTAAATAGTGTTTATCTATAGCTATAGAAGGTTCTCTATTATAATACTAATCTCTTTTATAAAGGAAGGTATTAGGGGCATGGTTTTAGGCTAAATAAGCTATCTATTCCGTATATTAAGCTATAAGCCTAAATAGGCTAGTGTCACGGAGTGAGTACAAGTAGTGATAATATATAGCGAAGTAGATATTATTAAGCTATGTACATAAACTGTGTGATAAAGTTAAGACGTTGTGTAAGGAGAGAAGGTAAGGAAATAGGAAGAAAGGGTATATATCGTTAGTTTGGTTGCTTGGTCAATACGTACATAGAGCAGAATAGGATTTAAGTAGCGGTCCTGGCAGAACTTGGCAGGATTTAGTAGACTTGGCAGAATATGGCAGAATGCGGCAGATTGCTGTTAGATTGTCGTCTCGCGGTCGGTCTCTTCTTACTGCGTTAGTGGAAACAGGTAGAAATAGGTAGGAACAGGTGGACGTGTATAAGGTGTTACGGAGGTGTCCTGTAACAGTACCCCCCCTTTAAACTTAAGCTTCTGCGAGATGGGGCTGTGGTAGTTCTAGGTGGAGTTTATGAAAGTCTTCTGCGGCTTATATAAGTCCTATAGAGTTAATAGGTTCCCCTAAGGGCTTAGTAAAGCCTCTCCATTTTATAAGGTACATATATTTGCGTTTCCGTTTATTATACTTAATATCGTCAACTCTTTTAATGAGGTACTTATCCTTACCATCTACTTTAACTAGTGGGGGAGGGTCTTAGATCTGTCTAGGTAGGGCGTCTAATATAGGGGCGGCAGGGTGGAGGACTAACGTATGGAATATGGGGTGGATTTTAACTGTATTAGGAGCTTTAGTTAGTAGGCATAAGGAGAGATAACTTTTTCAACCTTATAAGGGCCGGCGTTCTTCTAATTAAGTTTCTTAGTAGGTTGTTTTGTGTTTAGATTTCTTGTATCTAGCTAGACAAAGTTACTAATTTAGTAAGCCGGTGCTAGGGTTTAGTTCTTATTTACTGCGGCTTTATAGACAGACTGGGCCTATATTATTTTATTAGTAAGGAACTCTTATAGTTCTTCTATCTTCTTTATAAATTTGTTTACTTCTGCAACTTATAAGGCCTAATAAGCTAGGCGAGGAACATTACTAAAGGGTTTAAAACCTATTTGCGGGTGCTAGCTATAATTAGCTAGGAATGGGGAGATCTTTGTGGTTTTTAAGATAGAGTTATTTATAGTAAACTTAGTAAATATAAGCCAGTCTATCTAGTTATCCTGTAAATATAATGTGTATATCCGAATATACTGTTCTATTATAGCATTTGCACGTTCTATTTAACCATCTATTTTTGGGTAATATGCTGTAGATAATAGTGCTTTAATGCGAAGTTAGGTAGTTAGTTCTTTTTAAAACGCTAAAATAAACTGGCGGCCTTTATTGGAGATAATTGTTTTAGGGAATCTATAAAGTTTCTATATATAATCTAGGAACAGTTAGGCAACGGTAGGTATTAATATATTAGGGTAGGTAATTAAGTGTCTTATCTTAGATAGTTGGTCTATAACTACTATAATATTTATGCAGCCTTTACTTATGGGGAGGTCAACAACAAAGTTAATTAAGATGTCCTTCTATCTTTGGCCTAGAATAGGTAGTGGTTTTAGGAAGCCATTATACGTCTTATATAAAGCTTTAGCTTGTTAGTAGGTATGGCAGCTAGAGATATACTTCTATATTATATTATGCATATTTAGCTAGTAGTACTCCTATTAAAGTAGTTCTAGGGTTTTTCCTTAGCCTAGGTGGCTAGCTATTGGTAGATTATATATATATTTAAGAAGCTTAAGCTTAAGTTTATTATAATTAGGGACAACTAGGCGGTTTTAGTAGTATAAGCGGTTACCGCGGGCTTCATATTTACTTAGAGAAATCTTTTTAGAGCGTCTGACGCTATCTTAAATTAGCTTAAGCATCTCTTAGATGAACTTATTATTTGGATATTCGTTAACTATAATCTATTTAATGGTTTAATTAGTTATTTTAAGGACGTGTACTATAAGATCTTTAGTAGGAGGTTTAAATAGCTTAGGGTGGAGTAGGGTTTGATTACGGTAAGAGCGCGCTTCTTCTTAAGCTAGTGCGTTCTATAAACGTCGGGTTAGGGTATTAGGCTTCTAGCCTTAAACGCCTAGGCAGTACGTAATTAAGAATTAGAATTAGGATAGATATTCTAACTAGTGGGCTTAATAGTGGCTTAGCTATTTTGTAGTTATAAAGTACTGTAGGTTTTTATAGTTACTAAAAACTTTAATTGGGAATCTAGCTCCTTCTAGTTCTGGTTACTATTGCTTAAAGCATTTAATAATAGCCAGCAATTCCTTATTATAGATCTTGTAATTATATTTGGCTAGGCTTAATTGTTTTAAAAAGTATGCTATAGGGTGTAATACTCCTTCCTTATTATATTAAGACAGAATGCCTCTAGTAACATAATTAGATAAGTTAGCTTTTATAACACTTATTTAGTCTGGGTTAAAGTATTAGAGTATAGGTGTAGTAGTAAATATAACCTTTAGATAAGTAAAGGCCTTCTTATATTCCTTATTAAAGATAAAGGCTTTGTCCTTTTAGATTAAGGCTATAAGGGGTAAAATTAAGGTGGAGAAGTTATTAATAAACTATTAATAGAAGTTGGCGAAGCCTATAAAGGCCCTTACGTCCTTAACGTTCTTAGGTTCTTACTAGTTTATAATTGCTTTAACTTTCTTAGGGTCTATTTATATGCTATCTATAGAAATAATAAGTCTAAGGTATAGGACTTCTGTTTTATAGAACTCGCATTTATCTATATCTAATTATAGGCTGGCTCCGCATAAGGCTTATAGGACCAGTTTAATATGTTTTTAGTGTTTAGCTAGATTATTGCTGTATATTAAGATGTTATTAATATAAGTAGTATAAAAGACGTCCAGGTATAGGCGTAGGGTATTATTTATAAAGTATTGGAATAAACTTGGGGTGTTTGCGAGGCTAAATGGCATTACTAAGTATTTAAATAATCCATATTAAGTACAAAATGCAGTAAGCTATTTATCTCCTTTTGCAATATAGAGGTGGTTAAATATATAGATAATATTAAGCTTCGTATAGAAGCGAGCCTTACTTAATTAGTTTAATGTCTCTTAGATTAATAGGATTAGGTATTAGTTCTTAATAGTAATAGCGTTAAGAGCTTGGTAGTCTATGTAGAAGCGTAAACTACTACTAGGTTTTTTAATAAAGATTACTAGTACGGCTATAGGTAAAGAACTTGCTCTAATAAATTCTTTATCTAAATGTTTATCTAAGTACTTCCATAGTACCTAGAGTTTGTTTTAGAATATTCTATATAAGGGTCTAAATCCAGAATATTTTCCTTCTTTAACTATAATCTTATAATTATATAAACGGCGTTCTGGTAGCTTATTAGCTTCCTTTTATAAGAATATATCTAAATAATTATGGTATTCTACTAGTACTTTTGTGGCCAGGTTAGTGTGCTTCTTTAGTGCTAAGGCCTTCTTAATATCGGCTATTATAACAGCGAAGATTGTATATTTAGGTTTCCTGGCAAGTTATGCTAATAGGGTAGCTTTAATTATATAGATATCTAAGGTGTTAAGTAGGCTTGGATTATCCTTAGTTTTTTACATAGTTTTAGGTTTGGTGTTAGGTATAGAGTTAGTATTAGATTTAGGTTTAGGTTCTTTAAATATCCTTTTTATAGTAAAATACCAGTTCTTCTAGTACCTTTATATATTAAGCTTAAGCTTCTACTTAGTTTAGGGTACAGTAGTTAGAGTCGGTTTATATAGTTTAGTGTAATTTCTAGGTTCTTAGTGGACGTTAGTGGAATTCTCATATTAGTGGAATTTGGTGGAATTCTTAGGTTGGTGGAATTAGATGGACTTTTTAGGTATAGGGTAAACGTTAGTAGAAATTTTAGACTAGTAAATCTTAGTGGATTTTTTAGATTTTAGTTTAGGGTTTAAGTAGTAAGTTATAAAGCACTTCTACTTATAACAGGAGGTAGTAAATAGAAGCTTAAGGTTGTCCTAATTAATAGTTACCTTATATAGCTTCATCTAGGGTTATTTAAGGATTACTAGGTAACCTAGGGTAGTTATAAAGAACTTAATTAATTCTTTATAGTTTAGATATTGGAGTTTTAGGGCCGCTATATAAGTAATATGGCCTGAGATAGTGCGTTTACTATTAAATCTAAATATATTAATATATTGGTTAAGGGGTATTAGGGTAAACCTATTATCTTACGCAAAGATCTTATTAATAAATCCTATGCTGCTAGCTCCTATGTTAATTAGGACTTAAGCGTTAGCCTATTAACTTTTCTACTAAAGACGGCAGTTAATAGTTATACTATAATTTTAAGAGTTATGGTTTATAATATCTAATGCGTTTAATAAGATTTTGTAATATAGCTGTTCTAGAGAGCGACTTAACTCTAGAATATACCTTTTAGTGGTAAGCGGGAAGGGGTTCCTATAGAATATTGGTTGTAACTTTATTCTTATAAGTAGTGCTTATTAGATATGGGGCTAGAGCCAGGTAAAGATTAGGGACGGTAACTAGAGGATTAATATAGTAAACGGTTGTTAGTGTTGGCTGTTTATAAGTTATGTTAGGGTATAGGGATGGAGTAGTATCTTAAGATATATTCCTTACTTCTATATTTAAAGTAAAGGCCTAGCTTAATATATTGTTTTTATTTAGGGGACCTTAGTAAAGCGTATCCTAGGGTCCCTATATTAATATCTATAGCGTTAGGGTGCTTAGGCTAAGATAATAACTTAGTAAATGTTTATAGGGCTATTATATTATATTAAGGAGTGGACTTTGGTATTAGGTGTAGTATATTATTATACTATTTATTAATAACGTTTATGCAGGCATTAAGGGCTCCTAGTAGGTCTATACCTATTAGGGAGGTTTTTAGTTTAGGACTTAGGGATTTAATAAGGCTGTTAATTAGTATAGAGTTATTCTAGCCTGTTTCTTTTATATAACGGTTAAATTTAAAGAAGTATATTAGAAAGCTTTTTATGCCTTAAGTTATATAGTTTATTTTTCTCTGGGTAGTAGCTTAGCGGTTTAGGTTACTATATATAGCTTTAAGAAGTATAATTAGGCTTAGTACTAAGTTTAGTTAAAGAGGTTTAATAAGGTTAGCTATATCTCCTCCTAGTTAACTTAAGGCATAATAGAGTTAGTTAGCTTTAGTTAGGTAGCAGTTAGTATTACCAGTTAGCTTATTTTTAAGCCAGTTTAGGAATAATTGGAGTTCTTATTATTTACTAGTAAATATTAAAGGGTCTAGTAATTATTTAGATTATTATAATATAGTAGTTGGTTTTACTAATAGGATAACTATTACTAGTTTAGGGTTTATGTTCCGCGTATTAGCTTCTAGTAATAGTAACTAGTCTTAAGAGCTTAGCGTAGGCGTCTTAAGAGTATGGATTTCTTCTTAAAGGGCCTTAATTATTTTCTAGTGCTATACTTCTTATTTAGCTTGCTGTTAAGCTATAGCAGCTTAGTTTTATGCAAGGGCATCCATAAAGGACTTTTATATATCTGCTAATTATTTCTAAAGTGCGGATATAATATTGGTGGCCATTATAGGGGCTTTAAGGTCGTTCTGTATTTTAAATAGGGCGGGGCGGAATATAGGTTTTAACGTAATATAGTATTACAGAGTAAGTATAAGTGGTGATAATATATAGCGAAGTAGATATTATTAAGCTATATACATAAACTATATAATAAAGTTAAGATATTATATAAGGAGAGAAGGTAAGGAAACGGGAAGAAAGGGTATATATCATTAGTTTGGTTGCTTGGTTAATATATGCATAGAGTAGAATAGGATTTAAGTAGCGGTCCTGGCAGAACTTGGCAGGATTTGGTGGACTTGGCAGAATATAGCAGAATGCGGCAGATTGCCGTCAGATTGTCGTCTCGCGGTTGGTCTCTTCTTGCTGCGTCGGTGGAAACAGGTGGAAACAGGTGGGAACAGGTGGACGTGTATAAGATATCATGGAGGTGTCCCGTGACAGCTAGCTATTTTCTTCCTAAAATTATATTATAGCTTCTAAGGTCTATAATAAGAAAGGGGGCGTTATACTACCTTTATCTATTAATATGGAGATAGATCTAGTAGTAACTCTTTGATTAATGTCTGATACGGATCCTATCTGGCCCACGCAGACTACTCCGTCACAGGGGGAAAACTTGTAATTTACAGGAAGAAAACCCTGCAGTTAGGGGAGGAAAAACCCTATAAGCCACCTTAGTAGGATAAAAAACCCCAAATTGCCATACCTACACATAGCCGCGGCCCTGCGGGCCTATAGCTACGTCCTCCTCCTTAGATGTTTTAAACTCCTTAGGAACTACTACTTCCTTCTCTAGCTTATCCAGAGCTAGGGTTTACTACGTCCCAGCTAGGCCTTGCTAATTAATTGCCGTATGCTTGTAGTTGTGTCCTATATCTTAACTACCCCCTATATACTATCTCTTATTAACTATTGCCATATACGCCTTACCTCCCCCCCCCCCTAAGGCCTATTAAAGGCGTAAGAGGGATTTATCCGTTCTACTATCCTAATACTGAAAGACGAAAGCGGGATATGTGTATATATATCTGGGTATCTTTTATGCCTAGGCCCCAGTCACTAGGCCCTCTCTAAGGGCACCACTCTATTAAGAGGAGACAAGGAAAACCATACGGGGTTATCCAGCTGCCTTTTAGTAGTATTACGGTAGTATGGCGAGTGACCGCATGCTCCGCAGGCGATCGCCCTAGGGGTTAGGAGGGGCCGTATATTTGCTCGTTTGTTCGCTTGTTCGCGCTTGTCCGTTCATTAATATAAGGTTGTTAATACTTTCTATTGGGGTTTTTAGGGATGTTATCAAAAACTGCGTATCTATGTTGGATTGTATAGGTGCCCTGGATAGGAGAACAGTGTAGTAGTCGTCATATTGTAGAGGGCCAACAGTAGTGGTTTTCAAGATCTCACTATCCGAAAATTTCTCACCACCGCCCTTAACGCCCACAACCACCACCAGGTCCTGTCCGCACGCTGTGCGACGTCTCTGCGTTGGCTCTGGATCTGAACTTCGAAGACCAGGTTCGTAGCCGTCACCACGTACAGGTGCAG
>Ga0307507_10003957_pt1 | contig 27261 bp, 4 predicted proteins | sample 7_EM_MG_FD_207223 | JGI IMG/M metagenome (GOLD analysis project Ga0307507, IMG submission 207223) | Populus trichocarpa ectomycorrhiza microbial communities from riparian zone in the Pacific Northwest, United States - 7_EM | ecosystem: Host-associated > Plants > Roots > Unclassified | place...
TAGATAGGGGCGAAAGGTTTTACTAGTGTCTTAGAAGGTTTATATAGGAAGCTGGTTCTCCTCTAGAGAAGAACCAGCGATTAGTCTCTAAATGGAAGTGGTTAGAAGCATTTGTCCTTTAATACATGAAACTCATTCTACCTTTAACTTACCTTCGACTCACCTTCTACTTACTTGTGACACTGTCGATTAGATAATCATACGTTCCGGTTAGGCTGGCCTCTTACAGCTTACTAGAAATCCAAAACAAACTAGCTTCTATAGTTAGATATTATTAAGTTAGGAAGTCCATGTAGCTTAAAGATATATTTAACAAAATATTTAGCTACTAATATTATATTAATCAAGTCCATAGGAATCATATATCACATTTTTATAAGATAGTTAACAACTACCATAATATTTATAAACCTATTACTGTTAGGCAGGTCAACTATAAAGTTAATTAAGATATCGCGCCATCTTTATATCGGAATTGGTAGCGGTTAAAGTACTCCTTACTTCTTTATATAAGAGGTCTTTCCACACACACACATCCTGCATACTTAAACGTATTTTTATACATAGTTGTGAATTATAGGCAAGTAATATACTCGTTAAACAATCTTATAAGTTTTTATACAGCCAGAATGTCCTACTATAGGGGAGTTATATACGAATTTAAGTATCTTAAATTATAAGGGTTCGGAATTCGGAACTACTATCTTCTGTTAATAGTATAATCAATCATTTTAAATTTCGCATTTAGCGAGTGTAATATCCTTATACTATCATTTTCTAGTTTAGATCACCTTTATTACATCTACTATCTATATATTATTCTTATATTTATATTCCATTAGCTTATTAATTTCTATTTCCCATTTATTAACTTCTAATTTATTTCTATTAAGTTCCGTATCTAGAAATATAGGATATAGTTTTTTAAAATATTTAGAGGGTAGTAAGATCTGTAATTAATTTATAATCTATTTATCTAAAGCATTTACAAGTAAGTCCTATAATTGTCATATTAATGCGTTAGGCTTTTAATTAAGTTTGCCAAGTTAATATATAATCTTAAAGTTAAATTATAAGAGGTATTTAACCTAACGAATTTAGCGCTACGTTAATTATTTTATAGTTATAAAGTATTGCAGGTTCTTATAGTCCGTTAACATACATATTAGAAATAACAATCCTTCTAGCTTAGGACACCATTATTTAAAGCATCTAACAATTACAAGCAGTTCCTTATTATATATCTTATAGTTTAATTTAGCAGGGGAAAGTTTCCAAGAGAAAAAGGCTACTAGATATAGTTCGCTATTCTTATTATATTATAACAACACTCCCCCTAGTGTTACGGACGCTTTAAGTACGATGTTACGACTACTTGGGGAAGAGTTGCAGGAAGCTAGTTAGTTGATACAGGCACGGTCCAGGATGGAGCCGGTGGAACCATGTGACGAGGAATAGTAAGCAAGTCACATAATGTTATACGCAGTGTACGGAGTATACGCAGTGTACGCCCGCGTATAATACGTATAACACGTACCTCACGTACAAGAGAGGATTTCTTAGGAGTACGGTTGTGTATTTAAAGGACCTTAGTCCCTACTATAGATAGTTCTCTCCTTATAGTGAATCTCAGAATACAATTAGAGTTAATCTATTAGGTAACTACTCTACTAGTTATTATTATATTATTAACACTGTTCTTACCTATATACCCAGCCTAATAATAGGACCCACCGTAGTTCCTACTACAAGGTTCCGTTACACATTCACTACTAAGGTTATAGTATTAAATAGGAGCGAACAATATGCCACCTAAAGCACCAGTTATAACGACGTTAACGGCAGCCACGGCCTTAGGGGTAGGAGACACCAGTATGGTAGATACGGATTCTTAAGTGGTTACGCGAGGTTAGTTATAGGAAATGGTTAATCACTTATAAGATAATAATAGGATACTTAAAAAACGCATTAATAGAATTAAAGTAGCGAAAATCAAACTACCTTTAATTAAATGGTTCTTAGGAGAAAAGTTAAAGCTTAAGGGATTTCTTACACAGATATACTTTAAGGTAATACAGGAAAAAGTGAAGTTAGCAATATTATTAGATTAAATAGCCTATGTAAGGTTGTTCCTGATAGGGAGGGCACTTAAGTAGTTTAAACTGTATTTTATGGAAGTATAGGCTAATAGCATAACAACTACTAACCAAGACGTACGGTATATATTTGCTAGTTGGAATAGGTTCGCAGAATAACTAATATAAATATTTAGAGACCTGGAGGCTACAACCACAGCGAAACAAAAGCTTTAGAACTTAGTATAACGCACTTTAGTAATTAAGTATACAACACAGTTTTAAACACTAGCCATATAGATTAAGTGGAATAATAGGGCGCTTATAGCATAATATAAATAGGGACTTAAGGCTAAAGTCCAGGACATAATTATTCTAATAGAAGATGCGGATACTCTAAGGGAGTTAATAGACCAGTTAATAAAGATTAATAATAGGATCTATTAAAGGGAATAAGCTAAGAGAGGGTAAGATAGAGTTCTATAGTTATATAAGGCGTAGAGTACGCAACAATAGATATAGAGTTAAAAACTATAGAATAGCGCAGAGCTAATGGACCTAAGCGGTACTAAAGAAACTTAAAAATAAGAAAAGAAACTATAGAAACCTAAAGGTTAAGAATCTAGTAATTAAAGGACCTAGAAGCAGAGGCTAAACTAGGGATCTTAGTAGCAGAAGATATTTAGGCAGACTCCACAGTAAGAAAAATATTTTAAAGATAGGGCTTATATAAATTGTGGAAAACAAGGTTATTTTACCAGAGACTATAGAGGTGGTTAAAGTAACTATATAGTAAAGGGAACTAGGCTAGCAGACGGCATATATATACAGAGGGATAATGGTGCGCTATAAGGAATAAAAGAATGTTTAATTAACAGTTTTGCGTATTGTTACAATAACGTATACCAAATTTATAAGGACGCTAAGTATGGCGCAAGCTATTAGCTATAGGAGCTATTATTATCTAAGTTTAAAGAAACTAATGAACTAGCTTATAGATCGGACATTAAAGATAATAAATTTAATATAGGCAAAGCATTTACCAACAATAAGGCAATAAAGGTAGCTTACTAGGAGTATATAGACCTTAAAGAAGTTAAAACAGAAGTAGAAACTAAGACCGTCACAAAATAGGGTTCAGTAATGGATATTATAATACTATTAGATACGATTTCCATCGCTTTATAAGATAAAAGGAGCAACGTTTAGAAGAAACTAAGTAAGTAAGTAACTACTAGTACTAGCTCATTACTTAATAAAGGCAAAAGGCCATAGGCTTAAGATTCTTAAGAAGAGATACAAAAAGCTTAAGATTCTTAAGATGAGATAAGACACACTTAAGGACCCATAATAGATAAAAATCGATGGGAAAGGGCAGTAACTTAGTTTATAGACAAACAAATAAGTATAGGACGCAAGTTTAAGAACTACAAGTTTAGGGAACAAGTAAGAACGTTAGCAGTCTTAGATAAACGTAGTGTTTAGCCTAAAGATTAAACAGTTAATACTAGGATTAAAAAGCAAGATAACTATAAGGATCTAGCTGCAAGACGCAGAAAACAAGAAACTATGGATAAGTTTAGGACAAGAATCATTACATAGTAAGAGTAAAAGCTAGACAAGAGGTCAGCTATGCTAGGTTATATAAGGGATAAAGCACCTATAAGAAGAGTTACTAATAGGCCAAGTATAGGGACACCTAGGGTAAAATAGTTAGATAAACTAGAATAAGAAGAGAATCTAGATATCCTAACCAGGTTTAAAGAAAGACATACTAAAGAATATTATAATGTAGCAATAACAAGGTACTTTCTAATAGATAGACTATACACACTAAACCGGTTATATGGAAAGTAGTATAGGCAACGACACAACGACGAATAGGAAGACTTTTATATATAGCTAGACAAAAAAGTTGTCCAAGACCAACTTATTACGGAGAAACGTATAAGTTACATTAAAGGAGTATTAATTATAACGTTAAGGAACCTAGAAGAGGGATCTAGGGACTAGAGAAGTAAATAATAAATCTTAGTACCTATAGCAGAGATACCAGTAATCAGGTTAACTAGGTATAGATTTAAACTTAAAAATAAAGATAAACTAAGAGTTAACCCAAATTACCTAGCGCATTATATACTATCGTAGATAGCTTATGTGGATAATACCTGTAATATAAATAAAGCACCAAAAGATAAGAACTAGAAGTACTTAGTAAGGATATATTAGGCACCTAAGGAAAGGCGGTTTAGGAATACTAAGTATATATATAGATAGCACCTAGTAGAAGTATAAGGTTAAGGGGACTTAATACTTTAACTAGAAAGATTCCTTACAGAAGAATGCCTAGATGGATAATAGTAGTAAAAGTACCCAGAGAACACTTATCTATAGTATATAGAGGAAAAAAAACGAACTAAGTATTGGCTAAGATTAGACTAAGTACAAGTAGGATCTAGTAGCCAATATTTAGGAAAAGGGGAGGCGTATAGGACCAGAGGGAATCAGTGTTAGAGCCTTAAGCCCTTAAAGAAATTTAAGAATAATACCTAAACTTATAAGTTAAGTGGCAAGATTAGCAGTTTAAAGTGTTAGTAGACAGTAAAGTAACTAAAAACCACATATTACCAAAAGTAGTGGAAAGGATAGGGTTACTACACAGATAAAAAGAACACCTATATCTATTTATAATAATTTCAGGAGATCAGATAGCCTATAGAGGAGGTATTATTAATCTTAAAACAGGACCTATTTAATTAACTATTAAAGGGAGACAGGTTAGAATGTCTTTTAATATCCTACTATTAGGACAGGATAAGGCGATACTAGAAATACCTTAATTATAGAAGTATAATCTAAAGATTAATTGGATTATAGGTTAGGTTAATATTACAGATACTTAACGGCGTAAAGTGCGACAGTAAATTAAGTTAGTGTAGTACCAAGTTAGAGCAACGTACGAAGAGACTAAGTAAGGCTTAGGTTATGTACTAAAGAGATACTATAAGTATAGTAAAAAGTTATAGTCACTAGAAAGTGAAAAGCTGTTAGAGTATATAGCGTGGGACTATAAGATAGAGTTAGAAGAGGGAATAAGTCTAAAGTTCTTTCCAATTTACAAGCTTACTAAAACAGAGTTAGTAGCGCTTAAAGAGTTTATCCAGGAGAACTTACGTAAGGGATATATTAGACTGTTACAGTTATTAATAGAATACCCAGTGTTGTTCATCCTAAAGAAAAACGGAAAACTTAGGATATATATAGACTATAAACAGTTAAACAGTATTACTAGGAAGGATAGGTATCCTTTACCCTTAATTAGCGAAATCTAAGATAGAATAGGCAACGCAAAGATCTTTATAAAGATAGATCTAAGGTAGGCGTACCATCAGATTAGGATTAAGGAAGGCGATAAATAAAAGGCAGCTTTTAGGTTAAAGGAAGGACTATATAAGCCATTAGTTATACAATTCAGACTTATAAATATACTAGCAACGTTCCAAAAGTAAATTAATAGTGTGTTAGGAGAATACCTAGATAAGTTTATTATAGTATATCTTAACAACATTATTATCTACTTAGAAAGTAAGGAAGAACATAGAGAACACGTTAAATAGGTTTTAAAGAGACTATAGGAAGAACAGATACCAGTAGCAGTTAAGAAATGCGAGTTCTTTATAAGAAAAACTAATTTTATAGAATTTATTATTAAACTAAGAAAGATTAGCATGGACCTAAAGAAAGTTAAAGCTATAGTAAGTTAGCAAGAACCAGAGAATATTATACAATTAAGGTCGTTTCTAGGGTTTTATAACTACTATAGGAGGTTTATAGCATAGTAGTTAAAAAGTATTAAGCCATTTATAAGGCTAACAAAGAAAGAGGAACCATGGGTTTAGGGTAGTAAATAGAAAAAGCTATTTTAGGAACTTAAAGAGTTGTTTACCTAAGAACCAGTCCTTAAGATCTATTAACCAAAGTTAGACACAGTTGTTGAGACAGACGCATTAGACTTTGTACTAGGAGTATACTTGCTACAAAAGCACCAGGATGCATAGCATCCAGTAGTATACTACAGTTAGAAGATAACACCACCAGAATTAAACTATAACATCTATAACAAGGAGTTGTTAGGTATAGTTACAGCACTTAAGGAATAGAGAGCATTCTTATAAGGCACAAAGAAACCGTTTATGGTTAAGATGGACTATAAGAACCTTACAGGATTCCTAATAATAAAGAAACTTAACCAAAAACAGGTTAGATAGGCGGAAATGCTTATAGAATACTATTTCAAAATTTAGTATACCAAGGGTACAGACAATGCACGGGCAGACGCTTTAAGCAGAAGGGCTAAACTATAAAGTAATAAAAAGCTATCAGGAGCTTTATTACAAAGGGATTAAGACGGATTAATCAGGTATAATTATCCAAAGATTATAGTAACTAAGGAAAGTCAGATCTATAAGTTACCAAGGAGTAATTAGACACAGAAGATCTAAGAAGCATAGGTAGAGGATCCAGACTTAGAGCAATATAAAAATAGAGAAGTAACATATGTACCTAAGTCTATTATAGAGGAGTTTATTAAGGAATTCCACAAGGGAATAATATAGGGACATAATAGAGCTATAGGCTTAGTGTTAAGACTTTAAAAGGAGTACATTATTTAAGGAATCTGGGGACTAGCAAGATAAGTTATAAAGAAATATCTAGATTGCTAAAGAAACAAACCGACAAGGTATAAGCTATATAGAGGGCTACAACCTATTAAAGTACTAGGAAGACCATGGGAAGTTATATTATAGAACTTTATTATTAAGTTACCAAAGTCAAAAGATCCTATTATAGGACAAGATCATGACGCGATTTTAGTAATAGTAGATAAGCTAATAAAGTAGGGATACTTTATAGCATACACAGAAGAGATATTAGCAGAAGATATTACTAGAATCTATATAAAAGAAGTGTTTGTAAGATATGAAGCACTAGATAAAATTATATTAGACAGAGATCTAAGGTTTATAGTAGTATTTTAGGAAGTATTTCTGGCAGAATAAGGAGTTTGCGTAGTAACCTCTATAGCGTATTATCTGCAGATAGACGGACAAACGGAAAGACTAAACTAGACACTAGAGTAGTATCTAAGGCACTATATTAATCATATATAGAACAATTAGGTATCGTTATTACTAGTTATATAGTTTATATACAATACAACACTACAAGAAGGAATAAGGACATTACTATTTAAGGCAAATTACGGATATAAGCTAAGAATGTTATTATTGCTATGTCAAGCAAAGAAAACAAGTAGCATAGCTAAATAAAGAATAAAGACGTTAATAAATCTTCATACAAACCTTAAAGAAATAGCTAAACTAGTACAAGAGCGAATAAAAAGGTACTATAATGCTAAGAGATCTAAGGGACCAGATCTTAAGGAGGGAGATAAAGTGTAGCTACTATACAAAAATTTCAAGAGTTAATGACCAAGCAAGAAGTTAGACTATATCAGACTAGGACCTTTTAAAATTACGTAAAGAATTTTATTAGTCACATATAAGTTGAACCTACTAGCCAAAATGAAGATTTACCCTATATAATATATTACAATGCTAGAACTAGCACACGGGAACATTAAGCCACTAGTTTATAAGGCAGACATATATAGAGGACAAGAGAAAGACAAATAATAAGTTTTAAAGATCATTAGTTATAAAGATGTAGATAACGAAATGTAGTATAAAGTAAAGTAGATAGGCTATAGTAAGACTACCTAGAAACTACTAAGCAACCTAGAGAACGCTATAGGAAAGGTATAGAAGTATTAAAAGAAAGTAGGTCAGGTAACGTTAATAAGGAAAAATCGCCAAAAAATAAGTCACCTAAGGGGGACCTAAAAGGAGCAATTGCTGAGCTACTCAGAGTTATTTCCTTTATAGGAGGAGAGCTAGTCCTTTTATTACCTAACTTATTAAGACCTTATTAAACCAGTTTCTACTCCTTAGAATAAACCTTCTTATAAACCTTCTTAAGATAGGTTAACTGAGCAAACGCAACCTGCTAAGACTTAAAGGAGCGACGTTAAGCCTTAAGGGCCCAAGCGGTCTCTTTAGCAGAATAGTAGAGTTTAGCATACGCGGCAGCTAACTTAGACTTAAGCTTTACAGTAGTAGATTAAATATAAGACCCTATAATAAGTTACTTAGGGAACTTAAAGACTATTAAAAGTTATAGGACATGTATATTTAGCGTTAGAAATAAAGCAAATATCGCAGAACAATTAAATATTTGCTTTAGTGCACTCTAAGCAAGACAAGGGTTATTAAGACAAGGGACTCGCTATTGTAATATATACTAACCCCGCTTTCGCATAATAAGAATACGGAGATAACATTATCTTACTAAGTAATAGTATGGCAGCCACAGTACGAGCATAATATTGTGCTTATAAAGAAGAAGAAGCTTTAGGTATAATAAGTAGGGATATTAACCAGACTAATTAAACGGACATTATACCTCTAGTAGACAACTTGGAGATATTAGAAATCTTTAAGGACAAAGATAAAGAGAAGGGAGATAGTATTACGGACGCTTTAAGTATGATATTATAACTACTTAGGGAATAGTTGCAGGAAGCTAGTTGGTTAATATGGGTATAGTCTAGGATGGAGCCAGTGGAACCATATAATAAGGAATAGTAAGCGAGTCATATAATATTATACGCAGTATATGGAGTATACGCAGTATACGCCTGTGTATAATACGTATAACACGTACCTTATGTACAAGAGAGGATTTCTTAGGAGTATGGTTATGTATTTAAAGGACCTTAGTCCCTACTATAGATAGTTCTCTCCTTGTAGTAAATCTTAGAATATAATTAAAGTTAATCTATTAGGCAACTACTCCACTAGTTATTATTATGTTGTTGACACTGTTTTTACCTATATACCCAGCCTAATAATAGGACCCACCATAGTTCCTGCTATAAGGTTCCGTTACACCTAGCGCATAATTAGATAAGTTAGTTTTAACAGTATATTTAAGGTTAGGGTTAAAGTAAGCAAGGATTAGAGTAGTTATAAAGTAACATTTTAAATTATTAAATACTCATTTGCATCTAGCGGTCTATTTAAATTTTATATTCTTCCTTATTAGGTTTACTAATAGCTAGGTAATTTCCAAGAAGTAGTTAATAAATTGGCAATAGAAATTTACAAATCTTAAAAATCCTTAAATATCTTATACGTTGCTAGGGCTTTCTTAGTTTATAATTATAGTAACTTTCTTAGGGTCCATTTTAATTCCATTACGAGATATAATTAAGCCTAAGTATATAACCTTAGACGCGTAGAACTTATATTTCTTAATATCACATTATAAGCCCGCGTCTTATAAGCGTTTAAGGACCATTCTAATATATTTCTAATATTTAGAAAGCAAGGACGAGCAAATTAAAATATTATTAATATACGCGGTAATAAATATATTAAAGAATTCATAAAGCGTATTATTAACGTATTGCTAAAACATACTAGGACCATTCTTTACGCTAAACAGCATTACTAGGTATTTAAAGAGTCCCCATTGTATATAAAAGGCTATATACTTCTTATCTCCTTTATATATACAGATTTTATTAAAGGCGGTAACTATATTAAGCTTTATAAAGTACCGTACCTTTACTAAACAGTTAAGCGTCTCTTAAATTAAAGGAATTAGATATCAGTTTTAAATCATAATTATATTTAGAGCTTAATAATTAATATAGAATCTTAAGCCTTCTTCTAGCTTTTTAATAAACAGTACAGGTAAGGCGAATGGAGATTAACTAGGGCGAATAAATTCTTTTTCCAGATACTTATTAAGGTATTATTATATTATAAGCAGTTCTTCTTATAACATACCGTATAGCGGACCAAACTTTAGTATTATACCAGGCTTAAGTTCTATCTTAAAATCGTGTTTCTCTTAGTATAGGGCTAGTTAGTCTACAAACCGTTTTTTAAACTTGTTAATTAGGTCGTGGTACTCTTTAGGCACAAAAGGTTAAGGATTAGGATATTGTTTTGGTTCTAGTGCTTTCTTAATATCTTCTATAGTTATAGTAAAGATTTTATAATATTATCTTTTTGCTAATAAGATAAAAGGCGCGGCCTATATTATACAAATTTTAAGAGGTTTTAATATAACATCTTTACATTCTTTACCACAATTAGCAGTTATAGCTTTATTATCTTATTTTAAGGCTTATAGCAAGGGTAATTTATATTATATTAAATTTAAATAGTTATATACGCGTTTATAGGGCAAATGGTTTTTTAAGTAATAACTTCAGTAGTAAGTTATACGGAACTTTAGTGTTTCTTTAACCCAGCTAATTAAAGGGTTGTGTCGTCTTAGCCATCCATATCTAAGTATAACTTTATATTGCTTTAAGGGTGTTATAAACAGGGAGATATATTTAAGGTGTTTGCCTATCCACATTTTTACTAGGGTATAGTGCGTTATTTCGCTATATATTAAGGGTTTGCTATTAAAGCCTTATAGGCCTCAGGGCTTATTAAGTTTCTTTAAATTTAGGCGTTAAGTTTTTGTATAGTTTGTATTAATAAAGCCCATGCTAGTAGCTCCGCTATCTATTAGGATTTATTCCTTTTTCTATTTTCCAAGTATTTAAATTTTGCCAAGTATATTAAGGGAGTTATGCCGTATATTAGCGCTAGAAGAGCCTAGACACTTATACTCTTCCACTTTTTATCCTAAGGCGCGACTTGGCCTTAGGATAATTTGTTTTCCAAGTTAACTAAAGGCAAGATACTTTATGGCGACCAAATATGATTTATAGAGCGGTTATAATTTGAGGAATAAGTATAACTTAAGGAACGGTTATAATTTGAGGATTGGGTATGACTTAAGGATTAGGAGGAACTACGGCAGACTTTTTTTAAAAGGGTGAGTTTGGTAATGCTTTTAAATATATCCTTTTTTACCGCATCCAAAGCATTCTCTATTTATAGCTTGAGTTCTTTGTTTATCGGTTCCTAAGGGTATATAGAATTAAGCGGCATTAAGGTCCATAGGGTTATATATAGGGCTTTTAGGTCTCGGAGAAGGATCGCGCCTAGAAGCATATACCAGTTTTATGGAGTTTTAAATGCAAGGTATAGTTAACTTTAGAGAATAAGTCTATTTATTATATTAAAGGTCCTTATTAATTCGTTAACATATTATAGCAAATTTAGATAGGTTTTTTAGTAGTTCTCTACCTACTAACTGGGCTTTAATCTCATCCAAAATAGCTTATTAAAGGGCAGTAACTTTAGCGGCTTTATTCTAATCCAGCTCGCTAATAAGGCCTAAAAATTCTAAAAAGAAGCTAGTAAAATCTCGGTTCCGTTATTATAGGTTCTTAAGTTTAGTAACAGCTGAATATTTACAGCTGGCGTTATTATATATTTATTCTAGTAAAGAGACAAAGATTTTAAAATTAACGAAAGTGTTATTATAAAAGAATAGATCCATAATACATGCAGCGTCTTTGCTTAATTAAGATATTCCATAGCTAACCTTACTAGCTTTAGTAGGGTATCAGTTATAGTTTGTTAAAAGTTTAAGACGGAGCTTGGTTATAAAGGAATATAGGTTATTTTAATTTCTATTAAACATTAGAGGATTAGGGAGCTTTTTGGATTTTATAGTAGGTATTAAATTTATTATAGATATAGGTTAAATTACTATTACTAGTTCAATGTTCGCGTTTAAGGGGCTAGGCTTAGATACTGTTATATTAATTTTGTTTATAGGTGGTATTAGGGTCTTTAATATAGGTGCTTAGACGTTACAGAGTTCTTTACAGAGTGCTTCCATTAATCGTTAATGCTGGACTTTTAGTGCAGCCCGCTGCTAAGCTAAGGCATCTGTAAAGGCCTCTTGTATTGCAGTTAACTATTCCCTAACTAGGGTTATAATGCTTATGGTTAACGCGTGGGATTTAAGGTCGTTTGCTATTTTAATAGTGGTTATATTAACGCAACGTAATATAAGGGCGCGAAGAGACTTTGGGGAAGATTTAAAGGAATAATATAAATTCTATCTAAACCTAAGGGTATATAGCTCTTGTAGAGAATAAGACGTTGTGTAAAAAAGAGAAAGGAATAACGAGGGGGTTATATAATTAAATAGTTAAGGGCTTAGTGGTCGATGCGTGCGCACGTGCGCACGCGGTCTTCGACGGACTTTAGTAGAATTCGATTGATCTGGCAGAACTTAGTAGAAGTTAATCAAGCTGGCAGAATTCGGCAGAATTCGGCAGAATTTGGTTAAAGCTTCGAAATTTATCTGTCGAGTGTTTCACCAAGACATTCCTACTGTAACTGGGCTAGTCCCATTACAAATAGAGCTTTAAGTAGAGCTTTAAGTAGAACTTAAGTAGAGCTCTAAGTAGAGCTTTAAGTAGAGCTCTAAGCAGAGCTTTAGTAGAGTTCTATATAGAGCTCCAAGTAGAGCTCTAAGTAGAGCTTTAGTAGAGCTCCGTGCAGAGCTTTATACATAGCTCCATATATAGCTTACTCCTAAGCTTGTCCACAAAAGTCCTTATAAAGGTCCTTATAAAGCTCTCTACCTCTATATAAACGTAGAGCTTATAACTATATTAGGGCCCGTATAATAATATATAGAGGGCTGCAGAGTAGCGCGTTTTACCCCACTATTAAAATAATATAACGTTTTATATAAGCGAGCGCCGTATACGACCGAGCGCCGCATCTCCAAACCTTACCAAAATTAGAAAATCCATACTTTAATATCTTAACAACCACTTAATAATAAATTCTAATAATTTAGATTTAGACTTTTATATACACTCTATGGCTTCTATTAAAGTTATATAATAAATAGTTTAGTAGTTTTTAAGATATAGCAACTTAGCCCTATTTTAGCTCCTAAAAATTTAATATCTTAAAAACTACTAAACTATTTACTATACAACTTTAATAGAAGCTATAGAGTGTATATAAAAGTCTAAATCTAAATTATTAGAATTTATTATTAAGTGGTTGTTAAGATATTAAAGTATGGATTTTCTAATTTTGGTAAGGTTTGGAGATACGGCGCTTGGTTATATACGGCGCTCGCTTATATAAAACGTTACCCCCTATAGGCCCACTAATATAGGCCTATTTTATAGCTTTATTTAAGGGCTATAAAATAAGCCTTTATTTATATAATTTAGGGCTATTTTAGCAGAGTTATAGGGGGTGCTTATTTATAGGAATAGAGGGGTTAGACTAAATTTTACAGCCGTTATAAAGCACCTCCTATAAACCTGCTAATAACGCTTTATATTTTATAAATAAAAGCTTATTTTATAACCCTTAAATAGAGTTATAAAATAGGCCTCTATTTATAAAATATAGACCTATATTAGTGGGGCTATAGGGGGTATATTATTTTAATAGGTGGTAATACGCGCTACTGCGGCTTGGCGATTTTTACTAATAATATTAAAACGGCTATATAAAACTGCCAATCTATGCTAATAATTTATATAATCTTTATTTTTAAATAAGTATATTTCTACTATAATAATTTTATCTAAACTGTTGCTAATATTTAATATTAATACTGCAAATATTAACAAATGCCAATATTTTATTGGCTGGAATTTCACTTATTAAAAACCACGCTGGTATAGAGTAGGTACAGTTAGTTAACAATTAGTTAGTATAAATTCTATAGCGCGCTAAAAGCTCACTGCCTTAGTGGTAAGATTAGGAAGATTTTATAGTATTTTAAAGCTCTAGTTAAGGTTAAGGATATTTAACTAATATTCGGTTAGTAACTTATACGCTAAGCAATAGGAAAACCCTAGGAAACCCTCGCTTATCTATAGTAAATACTAAATATTAGCCTTTTTTTATTACCCTATCTAAATATAACGCACTTTATATTTTTCGCGCTAACTAGGGTATAGAGCTTCTTCCTCTACTTTTTCCTTATTAACTTCGCAATCTATACCAGACTAGTTTTAGATAATTCGAATAAGCGAGTATAAAATATCCTTTATCTAATAGAAAATGTATAAAATATCGCAATCGATAAGGATAAAGTGGCCTATATAGAGCTTTTCCACCCTAACCAGGCAGAATTTAGCATATATTGTAGATATTGCGGATATTACGGATATTGCGGATATTGCGGATATTGCAGACATTGCAGACATTGCAGATACTGCGGATATTGCGGATATTATAGTAGGAACATATAGGCTATCTACCCCCCTAACTATATAGCTAAATACTCAAGGAAAAATCCCCTATTCTTCTTATAGTTTTTCTCTAATACTAATTCTTTAAATATTTTGTTTTCTTAAGAGTTTTAGGATCTATATATATTCTCTCCTATAATACCATACGACGTCCTTCTAAAAAAACTCTCTTTAGCTTATTACTTATCGCTAAAATTAAAAGAATTTTAATTGCTATAAGTAAGAGCCATAGCCAGCGCTTTTATTATTGCTTTTAAGACCACTACTGTTGGGAATAAGGCACATGGTTGTCACGTGTCGCCGCGGCACTAGCGTGGTAAGGAACCTTAAGTTCCTTACCCTTTCTAAATAACAGAAGAGGAACAATTATTATACTATCTATAATAAGCAGATACGTAATATCACCTTATAATATCAACACTAATTAGTAGTTAACTTTACTGTTATACCACAAAACAGCTAAGTATCTATTAAGAAGAGACGAGCCACTATACCAGTGCTACTCGTGCTAAAGGAAGCTGTCTTTTAAGGTCAGAACCGGTCCTGAATCTTAAATAGAACTCTTCTACGAATTTAAGGATCTGAAAGGCCAGAACTGGTCCTAAGCCTTTCCTAGATTATAGATTCTTGCGTCCATTACGCAAAACAACACGCTTTATAAGTCTTTATAATTTAAGGCCAGAACTAGTCCTAAGCCCTAGAATTACAGATTCTTGTTACAAACACGTACTAAACAACACTCCCTACACCAATAACACTTCCCTTTCTCCAAAAACATGGCTACGATTACTCTAAATAACTGGAAAGACTCCTTACTACCAGGGGTAGCTACGCACGCGAAACTTATTAATAAAGATTGGGATAAATTTGCCTTTAACACAATAACTTATACCGTAAAACAAGTTAATGGCTTTCTTCTATACCATATTCTATTCTACCAAGATAGATACTACGCCGATTTACAGCTATAGGAATATTTTAGGGAGGATTTCATAGGATGGACCGCCGACACCTAGGCACTTAGTAATATTAATATTATTTAGGACTTTTAAGACTTCCTCTATAGGAATGGGGTATATATTACTAAGAACGGTAACCCAATTACTAGTAACATTTAGGCCGTTATTATTAATATAGAAGAACCAGTATAGACGGAAGCTAAGATTATATATTAACTACGGAAACCTAGAACCAACCTATATTCTTTAAAAGGCAACTTTAATTTATATTAAAACCCCTAAAACGCTAATCTTCTACCTAAAGGTGCTCTCCTACCTAGAGGTGCTCTTTCTCCACCCCTCTGCCGCTTCTAACTCCTCCATTCCAGCTAACTGGTAAGCCTCTACTATAAAAAGTCATAAATCTAATAAAGGTATATTTAGACGAAGAGAAGAAGTTTAGAGGAGAACTATACAATATACTCGGAATAAAACTACAGGTCTTTTATAACTGTTGCAATAAGATTGGAATTTAATGCTATTAGTTCCATTACGCTTTCTCTGTTATATTAAAGGGACGGGCGGCGATATTCTATTACGACTATATTACGGGTAAAAACTATAGCTTTAATATAATACTTTAGCTTATTAGAGCCCACTTCAAGACTAACGAAAATTGCTAACTTTATATGTCTAAATGGCGGGAGACTACGTTTTAGAAAGTTATTGCTTTTAACCTAATAAAGACTTATTTAGAGTGCCTTTAACTAATCTTTAATAAACTCTAGAAAATCTAATATAGTCTTACCGAAACTTACCAAAATAAGAACAGCCTAAGGGACTAGGTTATCTTAGCCTACTGTAGTATTCTTAAGTGCAATCTAGCGCTATATAAACCTGCGGATATATTTAAAGGAGTATATACCGAACTACGCTCTGCTATAGGCACTATAATACAAATATAAGAATCTTAACAGTTCTATACCGAAAATCCTGTCCGAACTGGTATTCTAGACCAATATGACCAGAACTGGACAGACTGTATATATGGTGGCCGTGGTAGGGGATATAGCAAAGGGTATGATTAACGTTGACCATAAAGCAATTATGGAGGTCCTTGTGGAGGTTTATTTTAAAGTAATTGCTAGAAAAAGTGTTACGTTTATAAGAAGCTAAATTGCTAGTTAACTAGGCACTCTCTTAATAAGTAAAAGGAGGCATATAATAAGTTTTGTAAGAGTGCAAGAAATATTGGAAATTATAATGTTACTACGGCCTATTTCTAAAGCTTTCTAATTTAATATAAAGGCGTAGAAGATCTTAAGGGTGAGGCCAATAAGGCTAAATAGCTCCTTATAGATATGGAAATTAAGGTCTACTCTTCTAACCAATACTTTACCAACTTTAGTGAGGTAGATGGTATATAAACTATTACTGTTCTTAATAACTAATTTACGCTCCATTCTGTTATAAAGTTAGATATCTTTAATAAGCCAAAGGAGAGTTCCGTGTTCTCCTTTAATAACAGATACTTAGCGAATATCTTCTATAGTATTATGCCAGATACTAAAGTTGTAGGAGTATCTACAGTGGGAGAACCTTAAGTTTGAGCCCTTTAGCAACTTAATAGCTCTATTTAGATTAACTAATTAACGGCAAGCTAATATATAATTCGTTTTAGCAAGGGTACTATAATCTCCCTTGGCATAATTAGGATCTAAACCCCCTTAAGGTATATTACTTTCTATGTTATTTCTATAAATACTCCGTTTCTATTTTACATTAGAGATATAAATAAATTAGGCGTTAAGCTTAATAACCTTAAAAATGTGCTTATTTAGGGAGATAATTGGGTGCCTATTATACGCAAGTAGGGTCACCCCTGGTTGCTCCTTTATTAACTAGAAAAGAGCGTTGCTTAGAGCTACCTAACTAAGTTAGAGCTATATTAACTATACCGTCGTTTTGGCCACCTATCCGTTTACTAATTACTTAGGGTTCTTTAGTAAGTAGGTTATAAAGTTAAGGTTAAGGCGATTAAATATCTTATAAAGTACTACTACCACTATTAAATAAACCAGAAGTCCCCTAGCTGATTTAAGTTTACCCTTAAAGATAACTATAACTTTAACTTCTGTCTTACTATAAATGTTATATATTTTAGCGGCAAGCTAGTACTTTAAGTTGTTAACTCCTTAACCTCTTTCTAAGCTGCACGTTTCTTAAAGGATATGTCAGCTAAGAATATATAGAATACTCTTTAATTATGCTAGATTAATGTCTACCTAGGACCCCCTAATTAAATTATTTATAATATAGAAAAGAACTTCTTATCTATAAAGTTTTAATAATAGATAAAGGCAATGGCAATTAGGGTTAAGGAAGTCCCTGTTAAAGCATATAATAGTATTAGAAAAGTGGAGTGATATTATATACTATTACACCGCGTATGTAAAATTATTTCTTTAGAACTAGAGGGTGCTAGTAAAGAGCTTATCTTATAGATAGCTATTAAGGCTGTCAATAATTCCGCTAGCTTAGATAGGCTTATACCTACGTTGCTAGTCTTTAGTACCTACCCTTAAATAATTAACAATTCTCCACCATCTTCCTTTATTATGCAACGAGCTAAGGCCATTCATAAGGCAATAAAGGAGGTGTAATGTCTCTACGCTACGCGCTAGGTTAACAACGTATTAGGAATAAGAAATGGCCTAAACACCCTAACTACGCTTAATCTGCCACTCTAATCTAAGGTACGCATATAGCGTAAAAAGAAAGGATGGTTAGGCCTATATAAACTTAGTACAATTAATGGTTAAACTTATATTATTTAAATGCCTTACGGACCTACTTAATTCCGTTTAACTGTTATTAAGCCCTACTATAAAGATAACAGTTCTAAGCCTTTATAGAATACCCTAGAAGACGCCCTAGAGGAGAACTATAATTAATGTGCCCTAGAAGGCGACTACGATTTTAATATAGTTATAGTATATATGCCGCAACCACAACGCGGTAGAGGTCGCCTAAGGGGATCACAAAATTGCTAACATCTTGTTAATTTTAAAGAGTAATTTATTACCGCCATTTAGAGTAAAGTTAAGTTATTAATAGCCTTTATAACAGCTAAAGAGAAGGCCGACTTTAAGCTTGTAAAATAGCTCTAAAAGGAAGGCTGTATTATAACTTTAGGAACTCCTTTTTAAGTATTTAATAAGTAGGAGATTAACAGTCTTATTATAAGAGAAGTCTTTAAATTTGAGAAGTATAACCCTACTAAGTTTAATAGAGTTTGTATCTTTAAGTTAAAAATAGTTAATAAGATTAAGGGTAAAGCTACTAACGCCCTATTTAAGAAATTAAGGCTTGTTATCTAAGGTTATAATAATAATAGTAAAGAGGTGATTTTTATGTAATCTCCTATAATCTAATAAGCTAGTTAGCGAGTTATTATTGCGCTAGCTCCCTCCTTAATAAAGAATGGAATAGTAGTTTACTTGTAAAATATTACCCAGGCCTATACCTAATCAAAAACGCACCTTTAGCGCTTAATATTAGTATACCTTTTAGAGTAAATTCGCCACTAATATCCCGAAGATACGATTATGGTTATACTTAAGCTATTATATGGAATTGCAGAGGTAGGAACTTATTAGTGGGCTACCTATAGTAAGCACTATAAAGAAAAGCTTTTAATAACTACTTCTATATTTAATCCCTGCTTTTTTATTACAACTACGGGAACTTTATTTAGAATTATTAGTATGCAAACTAATAATATAATTATCTTAGGAGACGACCAATTCTTAGCTCTTAAAGAAGATAAGTTGGTAAAGGTAAATCTTATAGCAAAGCTAAAGGAAAGACTTAATTTAATAACACTATTGCTCTTTAATAGATGTATCCTCTCCCTAAATAAGGATTCCATTGCTTTACGCCAGAAGGGTTAAGATAAGAAAATTAAAGTTATTAACGTTAATTCTCTAAAGCAAGGATATATGGAGTAACACGCTTGCAGAGTTTATGTTACTTCTATTTGTTAACTTAAGGCTTTCTTTAATCTCTTTATTGCTGTTTAACACTAGGAACTAACTAAGGATGACGTTTATGCTCTAAATAAGCGTCTTTCCTGGTAAATAAACCATCTTAATTGGGGACTACTCTATATACCTATTAATCTCCCTACCGCTAAGCTCTTTGTGTTTGTTAATAGATTGTTTATAAATAATAAAGATTTTAGTTTCTAGCTAGGATATAAGATTATTATCGCGAATAAATCTACTAGAGAAAATAACTTTATAATCTATAGTAATTTTATCTATTAGAGCTTAACTAAGAGTAAGTACATTACTTAAAGCGTTCTAGCGTTAGAGATATATGGAATGGTTAGTAGAGTTAATATAGCAATTACAATTAGAACTACCTTAAAGATAATTATAGATCGACTTGAATTTCCTATTATCCCTATAATCGTGTGCACCAACTTATATTCCCTCTATAAGTGTTTAGTCAAGCTTGGTACTATAAAGGAGAAGCGCCTTATAATCAATATTATAGCACTTTAACAGTCCTACGAGCGTTAAGAACTATTTAAGATTTAATGGATTAATGGCCAAGATAACCTGGTAGATGTAATGATAAAGACAAACCTAAATAAAGCACTAGAGACATTCGTTAACACGAATACTCTGTGTATATGAGTTGAAGGTTGGGTTAAGAGGGAGTAGGAGATATGGCAAGGGCCGCCAAGGCGTAAATATGGCTGGCGGAATTTGGCAGAATATGGCTGGCAGAGTTTGGCAGAATATTATAACCGGCAGAATACGGCAACGTGGCGGGTGCTAGCACCGTCACAGCTTGATTGCGTTATTTGTATATAGATAGCAACCATAAAAGAAAAGTTGCCAGTATTGGGAATAAGGCACGTGGTTGTTACGTGTCGCCGCGGCACTAGCGTAGTAAGGAACCTTAAGTTCCTTAACCTTTCTGAATAACAGAAGAAGAACAATCATTATACTATCTACAATAAGTAGATATGTGATATCACCTTGTAATACCAACAACTACTAAAGCGCAGTTATTAAAATTTTATATAGTATCTCAGAGATAAAGTCCTTATACTTATCCTAACTTTTTAGTTAAAATATTATACTATTTAAATCTTCGGCAATTTTATTAAAATTATTAAGGTCTTAAGCTAGGGCTAGCTTTTTATACAATAATATATTTCTAGGTATAGAACTCCTATTCCAATATCTCTCTTAAAGCTCTTTAACGCTATTAAGTATAGGCCTATGCCACTCCTTTTTCTAAATCTGCTTAATATATCTTATATAATAGGCTAGATAAAGAATAAGTGCAGCGGCGTAAAGGGGCGAGTTATCTGTTTTATGGTAATACCTATTAAAGGTATTCTAGGCATTTCTAATACGTTTAGAGAACTTTTTATTAGATATATACTCCTTCTATTATATAATATTAGCTAGATTTAGAAATAAAAAGAAGATAAACTAACCTAGGATTTATTAAGGTGCTTAATTATAACATCCATTATAAAGAGTATATTCTTAAATATTACTTCGTGTTCCTAACATTTTAAGGTTACCTAGTAAAATATTTAAAGAAAACCTTTTATTATACAAAGAGCCTCCTAGTCCTTTAAACTAAGATAGTCCTTTTTAAGTATATTAAGATAACGCTTAGTATATGTATTAATAGCAAACTTTTTCTAAATTGTTACACTAAGTATAAAATACTAGCTATTCCACCTTATACAATTATTAAGCGGAATTCTTCTCCCTATAAGACTTTTAAACTCCCTTATATAACTAGCTAAGCTACGAGTATATACAGTAATATTATAAAGCTTTCTAAGTGCGCCAAGCTTCTAAAATATATAACCTTTTTTTTCTCCTTTTTTAGACCCAACTCCTTTCCTTCTTTATATAACTTAATATTATTAAGGCTAATTAGGTTTTTAAAAAGAAAAGCCTATACGGCAAAATTTAGAATATAACCCTAATAGCAGATCTGTTAGTAGATGGGATTCCATTTATTTCTTTCTTTCTAAAGAAGCCAGTTGCTTATTATATAATAGAGCTTATTATTTATAGTATAGTTATTGGATATAATAGCACCTAGCTTTTATATAATCCTATAGTCCGTAAGTACTAAAAGGAGAGTATTCTATTACTTGTCCCTGCTATAAGAGGCTACTATATAAAGGCTAAGGAGAGCGTTTATAAGCTTTTCCTAGCTATTAATAAAATGGCCACAAATTACAAGGAGAAGGTAATTATTTAGAGAGGTCTAGATATTAATAGAGAGATAAATGCTTATAAGTGCAGACTGCAGCCTCTTTTATATAATATCCTTTTATAATAGGAATAAGTTATAGATCTTTTTACTAACTTCTAAATAGGCTATAGTTATATAGCCATCTACTTTAGGATTAATTAACTATAGAAGGTGTAAGAGGTCAGTCTAACCGGAATATATAATTATCTAATTAACAGTATAGAATGAGAGTCACAGATAAGTAAAAGGTAAGTCAAAGGTAGAATAAGCTTTATGTATTAAAGGACAAATGCTTTCTAACCTCTTCTATTTAGAGACTAATTGCTAGTTCTTCTCTAGAGGAGAACCAGCTTCCTATATAATCCTTCTAAAATATTAGTAAAACCCTTTACCCCTTATCTATCTAACTATATCTCCTCTAGGACATTAGTAGGACATTAATAAAACCTTCCTCTGTCTTATCTAATATATACCCTTTAGGAGCGCCCGTTATAATTACCTCCCCTTTAAGGGTCTTAGTCCTCTAAGACTTCACCTCTTAATAAACTTTTATAGAGTTCCAACTAAAACCACTAGGGAAGTTCTTTAGTGGAAAGGTACTCTATAATACGGCTTATTGCTAGTTCTTTACTAGCGTAGAACCTTACTTTATCTTCTATTCCTCCGCTCTTCTTCTACTATAGCTCTTTACAGTGCCTTTATAATAGAACTTTAATAATAATAATAAAAATTAGATGGGATTCACCTTCCTTATTATAAGAATTTATTATAAGCTAATTTAGAGGTTATCCTATATAACGCGTTAACTAGCTACCATTCCTATTTACCTAAAATAGGTCCTAATAATAACGTCTTAATGTTAATTTCTTCTAGTTTATAAGCTGTTGTCTCTTATATATCTTTCTATTAACAATACCATTTGTCTCGCCTTTTAGTAGACTGTTTTTTATTATATCTTAGCTTTCAGCTTCCGCATCTCTAGCTATTCTTTCTACCACTGCTCTATTCTTTTTTTATAACATATCTATAGGTAATAGGATCCCTATTTTATCTCTTTAATAATACTAACTTCCTATAGTGTTCTCTTGTAATGGCTTGTGATTGTGCTGCGCATTCCTAGACTAGCGGCGGCGTTATCCCTACTCCGTTAGCACTATAGACCACTTCTATTACCCCTACAGCGGTTTCTCTAAAGTGCTACCGTCGTTGCATTTACGCGCTTATATTGGACCCTTCCTATACCTATAAAATGCCGCGCTCTAACGAGAATAGATCTAAGTATTCCTACTATCGCAGCTAGAAGAAGACCTGTATTCTAGTATTTCTTATTCCATCCTATTTTAGATTTTACTAACTATATTAGATCCCCGCTGTTTACGCATATAAGGCTTACCAGCTCTAACGCGTTATTAGGGATTTCTGTCTATATTAGAATAGTAAAAGACAGGGATAAAAGGTGTCTTCTATTACTTATAGCCTTTTTAATTTAATAAGGGTTTCTACTGTTGTGGAGACGCAGTAATTTTGGATATATAGTGTCCAGGAGCGCATGTATAAGCAGTTTGTTCTTATAAATAATAATATTCGCACTCTTGCGCGGGCCTTTCTAGCTAGGTAAGTCTCTTTAATAATATATTTAGGAACTATACTAACTCTTTAGTTGTTAACTTTCTAATCTTAGCCTAGATGCTAATTTGGAACCTAGGGATAATACTAAGAATAGTAGTGAAGATAAACATTCTCCCCGCTAGTCCCCTGGCCATAGTAGTCTATCTAATTACCGCTACTCTAAGAAGAATATTAGTAAGAATACTAATGCTTTTAGGAATAGGAGTGCTGATAATACTACTAATAATAACATTAAGATAGAGGAGGAGGCTCTTATTACTACTTCTAGTATTTAAGTTATTATCTTATTCTTTCTTCTTATAGAATAGCTTTATATAGTGCCTCTCTAGTGCCTTTAGGATGCCCTAATACTAGGAATTGACTTTATACTTTAGGGATGCCTCTATTCTTATTTTTAGTAATAGTCCGTATAAAAGCAGCATACCACTATAATATCTATATATGATAAACGGGTAGTGTTCTTATAGGTGCTTTATAATTTCTTAAAATTTCTAAATCTTTGCTTTATGTCTTTTTAGTCCTCTTTATATTATTAACTCTACTATATATCTCTAGTGTTAAACTAGATACTCTCCTTTTATCTCTAGGGAACCCTTCTAAATCCCTAGGGCCCCTTCTTCTAGTACTACTACTTATTCTTAAATAGCGTCTTCTTTAGATAGTATCCCTAGTGGTTCTTATATAGATCCCTATAGCTTTCTCTTATAGGATTCTAGGATCCCTATTATAATAGTAAAACATTCCTATTTTTAATACCTGTGCTTAACCTTATAGTTTTGATTTATAGGGTCTTCACTATTATCTTATTTATGGCATATCTAAAACTATTACTAAATCCTAATTTATAGTCTTTAGGAAAGTTTTAATTGCCGTATTATATCTTAGCTAAAGGTGCTCCTTAGGTTCCTAACTATTATACGCCTAGGAGTATCCTTCTTAATAAACTAAAAATTCGCGTTTCTTCTAATGCTATTTTTGGTCTAGAATATCTTTTATATTCCATTCTAGTTCTTTATTAATTTTGCTAGGTAGGGGTAGTTCCATACCGTCTCTTCTACGGTATAACTCTAATAAGGAAATATTAAATATGGGATATATTAAATATGATTTTAGTAATTCTAATTTATAGGCTTAATTTCCTTTAGTTTTCCTAACTATCTTAAAGGGTCTAAGCTATCTATAGTCCAGCTTTTTCTTAATATATTTTATCCAGATATTTTTTATAGATAGTAAGACTTTGTCTTCTATTTTAAATTCTTTAGGCATATATCCCTTATTATAGTACCTTTTTTATATAGCCTGGGCGTCTAGTAAGTGCTTTTTAAGTTCTTCTCTGCGAATTCTTATTTGCTTAATTCTCTTAGACGCCACTAGGGCCTCTCTTTTAGGAACGATATCCTTAATATTTTAGGCGTTATTTACTTTTACCCCAAATAGTGCTTTATAAGGGGTCATTTTTATACTGCTATAGATGCTTATATTATATATATATTGCGCTAGAGCTAATTATAATGGCCAATTATCCTATTAATAATTGATATAGTAGTGGAGGTAGTGTTCTAATAATGTATTTAGACGCTTTATTTGCCCGTCTGTTTATAGGTAAAAGGTAGTACTTATCTTTTGCTATATTTTTAATAAAAGACAAAATAAAAACCAAAATATACTATTAAATATGGTACCTCTATTAGATATAATTCCCCTTAGCGTACCGAATAAGAGCTACTGCTCTAAAAATAGGTCTGCTAGTTCTACTGCTATAATCGTTATTATAATAGCAAAATACCCTAAAAACTTTGTATATCTGTTAATAATTATTAAAATTGCATTAGCAACCTCTTCTGTTCTTATTTTAGTAGGGGGTAAGCCTATTATAAAATCTATTATTAATTCTAATATAGGTCTTTGCGGAATAGGAAGCACTAATAACTTGCCATAGGGGCGATACCTAGATATCTATACCCTTTAGCACGTATTATATCTTAATATATAGTCCTTAACTTCTTTAGATATTACATTCTAAAAGTATTTCCTTTAAACAGCCTTAAGGGTCCTATTAGCACTATAGTAACCCCTAAGAGGGTCGTTATAAAAAACCTTTAAAATTTTATCTTAAACCATTTAGTCCTTTAGAATATATATAGTACCCTTAAAGCATAATAGACCCTTTTAGTCCTGCTGCTATAGCTTCTTAGTAACTCCAGCCAAGTTAGTCTCTACTATATCTTTTTACCTCTCTCTAGCAACAAAGGCGTCCCTTTATTATACTTAAAGAAGAAAATCCGGAAAGGTTTTATATAGATTACTTACTTCTATTTCGCCTACCGCTATTATAGACCCTAGGCATAGTATAAGACGTTTTAAACCATTAGTGCTAGTAGATTCTCCTACTGTTATATAGTATACCACGCTATAGATAGGCATCTTACCTATCCCCTCTAGATCTGGAAACTTGCAGCTAATACGCTGTTAAGTTAAAGGTGCCGCAATACCTCTAGCACATCCTATAGAATTCTTACTAATTTTAGGGTACGCTAACTTTATAATATCTGCTTAGTCTATAACCTGGTCTGTGACCATATCCTATAGCTCTATTATTATAATGCTTCGCAGCTATATCGCTAGGACCTTTACCCTATTATAAAATTCTATAGTTTTAGGGAAAGATTCTTCTTTCTTCCTAAGCAAATTTTATAATATAGGAATTGTTTCCCCTATACTATCCTAGATCCTCCCTATCTTATAATCTAGACGTCTTAATAACCTATTAGCGGGATTTATCTTTCCTGGGCAGTATATAATTTTAAAGTTAAACTATAATGGTGCCTCCGCCTATTTAGCTTGTTAACCGCTTAATAACTTTATAGTTATAAAGTATTCTAGGTTGTTGTGGTCTATAAGGACTTTAATAGGATAATTGCTTCCTATATAATAATATTGCTAGTACTTTATTGCTATAACTATCGCGAGCAGCTCTTGGTTATATATTATATAACGCTACTCTATAAAGGTTATTTTCCTTAACTAAAACGCCATAGGATACCATTCTCTATCTTTTAATTGAAATAATATTGCCCCTAGGGCGAAGCCGGATACATCTATTTTAAGGTATATATATAGCTCCTAGCAGAAGTATATTAGGATAGGCGCCAATATAAATTAATTCTTTAACCGGTTTATAGCCTGCTTAGTAGCTTCCCTAAATATAAAGGGTCCTAACTTCTTGCTATCCTTAAATCCCTTTAGTAGATTAATAATTAGGAGCATTACTTATAAGTAGTAAACAATGAACCTTTAGTAAAAGTTCACTGTGCCTATAAAAACCTATACTTCTCTAAATATTATAGGGTATAGCCATTCCCTAATAGCGTCTACCTAGCTTTTCTCCATTAATACTCCGTTAACGCTAATAATAAAGCCTAAAAAATTAATGCTAGTGATATAGAATAAGCATTTTTTTAGGTTTATGTAGAGCTTATATTCCCGCAGTTTTTCTAGTACCATTCACACGTAGTATATATATGCTTTATAGTTATTAGAGTAGACTATAATATTATTAAGATAGACTATATATATTGTATCTAATAGGCCCAATAATGCCTTATTAATATAGGCCTGAAATATCGCCAGTGCGTTAGTAAGCCTAAATGGCATTACTAGGTACTTAAAGTGGCCATACTGTATTTAGAACGCCGTTTTCCACCTATCGCCAGCTTTAATCCAGATTTAATAGTATATATCTTTTAGATCTAATTTTATAAATATTTTTGCGCCTAATAGTCTATTAATAAGCTCCCCTATTAAGGGCAGCAGGTAGCAATTCTTTATAGTAATCTTATTTAGTGCCTAATAGTTAATATAGAGGTAAAGGGTTTTGTCCTTCTTAGGTAGAAATATAATTGGTACCCCTACCCGGCTTATCCCTTAACACGTCAGGGTCCTCAGAGTAAGTGGTCCGTGCGGAGCACCGTTTTCAAAACAACGCGTATATCTATATAGAATTCAACCATCAATTATACCGCCACTATGCCTTCTAATCGTGCTA
>Ga0307507_10003958_pt1 | contig 27256 bp, 3 predicted proteins | sample 7_EM_MG_FD_207223 | JGI IMG/M metagenome (GOLD analysis project Ga0307507, IMG submission 207223) | Populus trichocarpa ectomycorrhiza microbial communities from riparian zone in the Pacific Northwest, United States - 7_EM | ecosystem: Host-associated > Plants > Roots > Unclassified | place...
GAAATAAAACTATAAAAAGGACAGGGACAGGCGTTAGGATTATTTATGATTTTATTCCAATTTTCTTTACTATTTTCCTATCGTTTTCTCACTACCTAATAGTTGTTATCAACCTAGTATCTTACTAGGAAGCTGTAAATCCCTAGTTTGGGATTTATAAACTACTAGGACATAGCTACTAGTACATGTTAAGCTGCCTAGAAAGGATTCATGTATATAGAACTATAGCGCCATAGCCTAGAGGCTGCATGCGCAGTATTATACGTAGTATAATACAACGGATATAAAAAATAAATAAATAAATAAATCTAGCTTTATAAAAATCTTCGCCCTAAATAGTTAATTTAGTATTTTACTAACTACTAGTAGTAGGTAACAGTTCTTAATTATAATCTTATTAAAACTGTAATAGTTTATATATAGCCTTATAGTTTTATCTAACTTTAGAATAAAGAGGATTGGTATATCTACTAGTAACTTACTAGGCTAGATCTATCCCTTTTCTAGTAAGCTATTAAGGTACTTCTATAGGATCTTAAGCTTTTTATAAAAGAGGTTATAGATAAAAAGGTTTAGTGGTTATTTATGTTCTTCTAAATTAATTATATAATTATATTCCGAGTTTTATAAAAAGACTTTAGCTTACCTACTCAAAAATACCCTTAATAAGTCCCTTAGGCCTACTAAAATATTTAATAAATTAGGGTCGCGTTTATTCTCTATATTATTATTAGGTAGGTCCTAAAGCTCCCTTAGAACGCTTATAGGCAGCGTTACGCGCTATAGCAGTTATTTATATGTAGTTGCCACTATATGTTAAATAGTTCTATATAGTAGCTAGTAAAGGGTAAGAAACTCTTTAACGCAGTATTTAAGGTGCTGTAATATATTCGCTATGTATTACTTAAGCTAGAGTAACCTATAGTAGCAGAAGTATCTTATAAGATCTTTAAGATTGCCATCTCCCTATAGTATCTCTATAACCTATCTAGTAGTTCCCTATAAGGTATCTATTATAAAAGGGTTATTACCTATATTAGGCTCTATATTTATCTTACTATAAAATAGGGGCTAGATCTAATACTCCTTTAGGTATAGAATATATACTATTTTACCTAGAGCTATATCTTTTAGGATATCTTTTAAGCTTATTAGTAATATACGCCCTTTTAATTCTTTATCATTCTACTATTTAAAGGCTTCTATTTTAAAGCGTATCTTAAAATCTACTTTTATAAGCTAAGGATATTTAAAGATAAGATTATAACCTATAAAGTTAGCCACCTAAAAGGGTTGCGGGCTAACTACCTTAGTGCAGTTATACATATTAGCCACTAACACTATAAGCTTATAAGCGCTATATAGTTTAATCTAATACTTATCTAAGAAGCCTATAATAGGTTTCCGCCACCTTAGCAATAGAATAAGTTTATACTCTTTTACCAAGTTATATTATATAAGATTAATTTTAGCGCCGCTATTATATAGCACTTAAAACTAATATATCTCGCCTATAGGGAGTATTATTTCTAGCTTAATAGTAATATAGAGAGTCTTCCCTTTTATATTTTGCCCTAGTTATAACTAGGAGATATTTATAACTAAGGCTTCTCTTTTTTTTGTTTATTAGTATGTTTATCGCCCTACTTATTTTTCTAATAAGAATTCCCTTTTAGTTTCTTAGAGTATTCCCATAAGGGTATTAGATAGGTATTAGATTAACCCTAAAGGTCTCCCCTATTGCTTAAGGCTCCTGACTTTAACCATTTTAAAGTTCTTCTTAAAATTGGCTTCTTTAAAGTTTAGGCCTACCCTATATTACTATTAGAGTGCCTACGCTTTTAGCTACCCCCTAGCTTCTTATTAAAAGAGGTCTAGTTTCTTACTATATCCTCGGCATTTAGAATCGCTTGTTTAAAATTAGTATATATAGTAATCCGCGATAGGGCTCCCACGCGCTTTATTTTATTATAAATTACTAGCTTAATTTTAGCCTAAAAAAATCCAATCTTCTCCTCTTTATAGATGCTACTATCCTTACTTTTAAAGGGCTTTAGATCTATCTATTAAGTATAAGTTTCTATAAAGTCTATAAACTGGCGGAAATCTTAATGGTCTAGCTGTATACTATTCTAGAATTATTCTGTACTATCATACCATATAACCTACAGATCTTAGGTCTAACCTTTAGGAAGGTCTATAGCTATGGCCATACAGTAACTTACTCTTTATTAAGTTAATTAAGCGCAATCTGGTTTAGCGATCGGTCTTTAATCTTACTAATAATCCATTATATACGTTCTTTAGTATTATCTTATATTATTAGCATCTTAAAGAAGTTGTCTACTTTATAAACCTAGTTATCTAACTATTAGGCACTAGGTCAATAATAGATTTCTAAACTACTAAAGGCCTTAGCTAATCGGTCTATATCCTTTTTTTTTATTTATTGCGTAAATGCCTCTCTAAGTCTTCTATACCTCCTTAGGTAGGTACTAAGTAGCCCCTAGAAAGTCCTAAGCCTTAGCTAGGTTAAAAAAAATTATTAGGCCTAGATTAAATCCTAATAGATCTAAATTTACCTTTAAAGGGTTCTAATATATTTATTAGTGGCTTCCTCCTATATAGCTTTTAAGAGCTTTACGATAGCTTCCCAATATCTGTCTTAGATATTAGTATAGGGCTCCTAACTTTCTAAGGTTAGGCCTAGGGAAGCTCCAGCTATAGAGGTAGTATTAGTACTAATGGCTAGAACGGGTTTCCTAATAAGGCTTAGGTCTTAAGTTAGTATTTAGGTTAAGTTAGCTAAAGAGATAGGCCCGCTTGGCTCGTAAGCAGTCTATATACCGCTACTATACTAATTATAGGCCTATAGTCTTCTGCAAGGGTTCCGATTAGGTCCCTAATTAAATATATTAATATATTTCTTTAGTATTTTTAGTTTGGGAGAAGATCTTAGAGTTGCTTCTAGCGATTAACTTTTTAATTAGCCTAAGTAGGGCCAGAGGGGTTCCGGCTACTTTTTAGTAGTATTACAGCTATTATAGAGAGTATTTACGTTTTCCTTAGCGTTGCTAGTAACTATAGATGTGTAAGAGTCTTTAAGCTTCTGGTACATCTAGGTATTAAGGCTTATTTAGCTGTCTTGCCTAAAGGTTTATATTATTGTAATCTCTTACTATTGGAGGGACCTTTCTGCCTTAAGGCGACGGTTTTCCATAGGGTTTCCGTAGAGTTTTATAACGTTATTAGAGCGCGTTACCTACTATATTGCCGCTTTCTAGGCAATCTACTAAATTCTACTAAATTCTGCCAACACTACTCGTAGAGTTAACCAATTAGGATTTTCTACCCCTAGAATAGAAAATCACTATTAGCTCGCTTACCACTAGCGCCTTGGCGACCCCTTATATCTTATTAGTTACCAATAGTCTTCTTCTTCTTCTCCTTAGCTTAGTATTCTTATATAGTAGTAATCTACAAGCTTTGGTTTAGAAGCAGTTATATAAGCCCATTATAAGTTTCCGTTTAGGTTATTGCGAGGTTTTAAAGGAAGAATAGTAGATATAAATAAAAGATATAAACAAATAATCTGGTTCTTAAAGCTAGCTACTCTTCTAAAAGAAGTATAAAGGATTTAAATATAAGGGGACTTGGTAGATAAGGGGCTATAAAACATAAGTATAGGAATAGGATAGATTGTAGAGAAGATAAATCCTTAAAATGGTAAGGCCTCTAGGATTAGAGAGACTATATACTATAGGTACGTGCCTCTAGTACGTAACCGACAGCTATTTAAGGGGTGTCCGTAGGTTATTTTAAGGGCAACCTAAGGTAACCATGTTATAGAGTAGGTATAAACCGAGATACAATGTACTAAACGAGGTAGTAATTAAGAAGGCTACGTATATGTAACTATGCGTGGTTGATACAAAGACATTAGATAAAAAAGAAGAGTCTTTATATACTAGGTATAAGATATAAATAGGGGTAGTAGGGGAACGTATGTAGGTGTTATAGGACGAACGTAAGCACGGGTTAAGAACGTCAAAACGCGCAGGGACATAAGAACAGGTAAGTTCCGTAACACTATAATAATATCCCTTATACTAGATAACTAGCTAGTAACTAGCTACACTATATATAGGCGTTTATTATGCAGCAATTTATATTATTTAGCTTTAATACTTAGTAGAGTGACCTATATACTTACTAAGAACGTTAATACTATTATTTAAATGCCTGTAATACTTTAGCTATAATATTGCCGTCTTCCTTTTTTATAAGGAAATATCTACATAATACCTAGTAGCCATATTTATTATAAACTATACTAGTATAGAGTAGCTATCTAAGCTAGTTTATTTTATATATAAGTTATATAAAAAGGCCGCCTTACGATCCCTAGCGCCACTTTTAATTATATAGATATTATACCATACTAACCACTTACTAGAGTCTAGAAACGGCTTACTGCTAAAATCTTAGTAGTATAAAGGGTAGAAAGCTAGCCCACTAAGTATATAGATAAGCGGCTTTTTTATTACGGACGCTTTAAGTACAATGCTATAACTACTTAAAGAGGAGTCAGAGGAAGCTAGTTGGTTAATAAGGGCACGGTCTAGGATGGAACCCGTGGAACCATATGACAGGGAATGGTAAGTAAGTTATATAATGTTATACGTAGAATACGCAATGTACGGACGGAACATACATATAATATGTATAATGCGTACTTTATATTCAAGGAGAATTTCTTAGGAGTACAGATGTGTATTTAAAGGACCACAGTCCCTACCTAGATAGTTCTCTTATAGTAAATCTCAGAATATAGTTAGAGTTAATCTGTTAGGCAACCACTCCACCAGTTATTATTTGTACTTGTTATATTATTAACTTCCTGTTTACCTACACACCTAGCCTATTAACAAGTCCACCGTAGTATCTCCCACAAGGCTTTATTACATATTTACTACCTAGTTATAGTATTAATAAAGTTAAACAATATACCACTAAAAGCACCAGTCACAACGCTATCCAAGGTAGCTACAACCTTAGGGTCTGGAGGAGATACCAGCATAAGGGACACGGATTTGCAGTTAGTCACGGTGGGTCAGTTATAAGAAATAGTTAATTAGTTAATAGACAATAACTAAGTACTTAAAGAAAGACTTAATGGAATTAGAGCAGTAAAAGTTAAGTTACTGTTTATTAAACGATTCTTGGGAGAAAGGTTAAAACTTAAAGAGTTCCTTATGTAAATGCACTTTAAGGTTATACAGGAGGGAGCAAAGCTAGCTATACCTATGGATCAAGTAGCGTACGCAGGATTATTCCTAACAGGAAGAGCACTTAAATAGTTTAAATCTTACCTTACCAAAATTTAAACTAACGGAATAACAACCACTAATTAAGAAGTACGGTATATATTTACTAACTGGAACGGGTTCGCGGAGAGACTAACGCAAATATTTAGCAATTTAGAAGTAACAACTATAGCGGAATAAAAACTTCAGAACTTAGTACAACGCACTTTAGTAATTAAGTATATAACATAGTTTTAGACACTCGCAATATAGGTTAAGTAAAATAATAAGGCGCTTATGGCACAGTATAAATAAGGACTTAAGGCTAAAGTCCAGGACATGATTATCCTAATGGAAGATATGGAAACTCTATAAGAGTTAATAGATTAGTTAATTAAGATTAACAATAGGATCTATTAGAGGGAATAAGCCAAGAAAGGGCAAGATAGAGTTCTATAGTTATATAAGGCGCAGAGTACGCATTGATAGATATAGAGTAGTAAACTATAGAACGGTAGGCCAGAGCCAATGGACTTAAGCGGCACTAAAGAATCTAGGAAATGGAATAAGAAACTATGGAAACCTAGAGGTTAAGGATTAAGTAATTATAGGACTAAGGAGCAGAGGCTAAACCAGGGATCTTAGTAGCAGAAGATGTTTAGGCGGACTCTATAACAAAAAGAATGGTTTAAAAAGGGAGCTTATATAAATTGTGGAAAATAGGGTTACTTTGCTAGAGACTATAGAGGTAGTTAGAGTAACTACGCGGTAAAAGGCACTAGGTTATTAGAGTACGATAATATAGATATAGGAGCGTTGCGTGGGACTAAGGAGTATTCCATTAGACACTTTGCGTTTTATTATAATAACGCATGCCAAATTTATAAGGACGCTAAGTATAGCGTAAGCTATTAGCTATAAGAGCTAGAGTTAAAAGGACTTAAAGGAACTAAAGAGCTAGATAAAGAACAAGATCAACTCTATAAGCTAGATTAAGATGTTACAGTAATATATAGATAAAGATTAGCAACCATAATAATAGAGTTAGAGTACTTATTAATTAATAGTAATAAGGAAGGAAAAGAGGCCAGCTAGGGGCACTTAAACCTTAATAACACAATAGAAGCAGAGACTGAAACCACTATAGAACGCGGTTTAGTAATGGGTATTATAATACCGTTAGATATAGCATCCATTACTTTATAAGACAGAAGGAGTAATATCTAAAAATAATTAAGCAAGCAGATAACTGCTAGTGCTAGCTCACCACTTAATAAAGGCAAAAGGCTATAGACTTAAGATTCTTAAGAAGAGAGGAGAGATAGTTAAGATTCTTAGGAAGAGATTAGATATACCTATAAACCTATAATAGACGAAAACCAATAGGAGAGGGTAGCAGCTTAGTTTACAGATAAACAAATAAGCATAGGATAATAATTCTTAGGGAGCCAAGATTTTAAAGAACGAATAAGGTCTATAGCAATCTTAGGAGAACACAGTGTTCAGCCTAAAGGTTAAAAAGTTAACATAGTAGTTAAGAAGCAAGAAGACTTTAAAGATTCTTTTAGAAGAAGAAAACCAAAAGAGAGTATAGATAAATTTAGGTAATAAATTATTATATAGCAAGAACAGAAGCTAGACTAGAGATTAGCTATACTAGGATTATAAAGAACAAAGCACTAGCATGGAAAGTTATAAACAGGCTAAGGGTAGGAACGCTAAAAGCTAAGTGGTTAAACAAACTAGAATAAGAAGAGGATCTAGGGATTCTAACTAGATTCGCAGAAAGATATACTAAAGGTTATAATAATATAGTAATAAAGAGATACTTCCTTATAGATAGGTTGTATACACTTATAGAGCTTTATTAGAAGTGGTATCAGTAATACAGAAATAATAAGTAGGAAGATTTCTATATATGGTTAGACAAGAAAGTTATACCAAACTAACTAATATTAGAAAAATAGATAAGCTACGTTAAAGGAGCACTAATTATAATATTAAAGAACTTAGAGAAATAGGCTATAGACTAAAAAGAAATAATGTAGGTATTAGTACTAGCAAATAATAATATTATTATTTATTACTTAACGTCCGATTCGGATCCCTATTGGGCCCACGCGGACTACTCCTTATATACATATAGGGAGAAAACTCTATTTGAGAAAACCCCGTGATCCGTCTCCCCGCCTTTTAGGGCTCGCTTATAAGTCGCCTATAAGTTACCAGTGGTGCTCTACTACCTTACTTTTTAACCTTCTTAGGAACTACTGCTGCCGTAACAAACCTACAGACGCGCTAGTATTACACACTATACTCTACTCCTATAGAGTTATTAGGGGGCGCCTATTACTCGCCCCTTTACTTTCTATTACTATTTCCTTTGCAACCCGGAACTGGTCTAGCATATTTTAGCCAATAAGCCACCGGGTAGCCACCTTAAGGCCTTTCTATATTAAGAGTAGTGTATTATAGTTTTCTGTACTAGCTACTAAGAGCATTGCTTTTTAGCTGGTGCGTAAGGGGCATAACAGTATTACATGTTTTAGTGTCTGTTTTGGCCAGCCATATTTACACCTTAGGCTACCTACTAGGACACCTACCCAGTAAAGCCAATCTTTTAGTCCTATTATTCCTATTCTTAAGAGTGTTGCTATTATATTTTCTGCCTTTATTAGGCCCTTTTGGAGCCCTTAAGTATTTACCCCCCATAGCATTACCCATACTACGGCTTAGGTTTCCCTTACCTAAGTCTACCTCTATACCTTTAACTCCCATTCGTCTCTCCAGCGTCAGTCCAACCAGTATTGTATTACGGTAGATGGTTTTCCAGTACTCTTTTATGCTCTACTTTAGCTCCTTTCTCTCCCTTACTATTATCTTTACTGGCCTCTTGCGCGTCTCCCTTCCTCCTCTATATAGGCCTAGGCCCTAGCGCCGCACTATTCTTCTTTTACTTTCTCTACCTGTTTTCCTAATATATCTTCCCTACTTTAGGGTTGTTGGTTCCTTCTCCTATAGGGCACCCTAGGGTCCCTCTATAGTTTATTTAGGCGTGTCTTAATATACTTTATAACGTTAGAGTTACGTTCCTTTTGCACCCTTTACATTGCATCGGCTTCAATATATAGTTATAGGGGGGGAATATTGGCTTCCTTCTCAAGCAGTGCTGTGGCCGTTCGCTTATACCCACCTATTATACTCCTAAGGCAGGCTGTTTGGACCTTTTAGAGTGGTTTAAGGAGTAATTTAGGGGGGCCTTTCTTGGTTTCTCTAGTGGCCCAAATGCTAGAACTATACGTCATAGTTAGCCGGACAACTACTATATATAGTAGGCGTGACCTCTAGAAGCATGGACCCTATATAGAATTAACGATCCTAGACATGGCGATATACTATACTTAGCCCTTACGGGCCGCTTACGCCGCATATGCGCTCTACCAGAGCTTGCTGTCTACCCACACTCCTAATACCCTTAGGCCTTAAACCGGTTAACCCCCAAAGCCTTAAATATAGATTATATGCTAAAGATCTGCAGATTAGTTACATTTTCTTATAAAATAGATTAGCTGGTATTTCTCTGGTAAGAATTAGACTCTATGTCGTCTTGCCTATTCTATATAGGTGTTGTGGGCTTTCTCTAGTATCCTATAGTTCTCTACGGCTGTTGGCCCATATGTAATTAGGTTTATGTCATCAACAAAGCCTATCCCCTAGGTCGCCCCTTCCTTAAAGGTGTTAAGCAGGTTGCTTACAAAGAAGAGGAAGAGTATAGGCACTAGCAAATAATATAGTAGTGTTTAGATTAATACGGGACAGGTTTAAACTCAAAAGTAAAGATAAGCTATAAGTTAACCTAAAGCACCTAGCGTATTACACATTGGCATAGATCGCATATATAGATAATATATAAGAGTAGGGGCCACCACACACGGCCCACCCCCCCAAAATATACCAAAACACACAGTTTTTAAGGCCATATAAAAAAACAACCACGGATTAAAATCTTACAAAATTAAAAATACCGGTAGAAAATTGCGTAAAGATATACATAGTAATTGCTGATAAAATTTACTCCAATATTAATTGTTTAGTATGGGCTTAAACGGAGCAAATTTTGATTTTCGTGATTTTTGTATATAAATTAAGCGATTTTAAGCGATTTTTCTTCTTCTTCCTAATAAACCCCTTACAACTTTTGCAATAAGTAAATAAATTTAAATTTAAGAAGTAGGAATTATAAACAAAGCAAATCTTATTAATTATTTTTAATTTAAAGTGTTTGCTTCTATTTGTTATTAAGTTATAACTACTTTAAAAGTATATATTTTGGCCGTTTTTGGTATGTTTTCGTGGGGTGGGCCATATATGGTGGCCGCTACTCTTACAATATATATAGAACACCTAAGGACGAATGGGAGTTGAAGGTACAGAGGCAGACTTAGGTAAGGGGAACCCAAGCCATAGCATAGGCAATACTATGGGGGGTAAATACCTAAGGGCTCCAAAAGGGCCTAACAAAGGCGGAAAATACAATGGCAACACTCTTAAGGACAGGAATAATAGGACTAAAAGATTGGCTTCACTAGGTAGGTATCCTAGTAGGTAGCCTAAGGTGCAAATATAGCTGGCCAAGACAGACACCAAAATACGTAATACTATTATGCCCCTTACGCACTAGCTAAGAAGCAATACTCTTAGCAGCTGGCACAGAAAACTATAATACACTACTCTTAATATAGAAAGGCCTTAAGGCGGCTACCCGGTGGCTTATTGGCCAAAATATGCTAGACCAGTTCCAGGTTGCAAAGAAAATAGCAATAAAAGGCAAAGGGGCGAGTAATAGGCGCCCCCTAATAACTCTACAGGAGTAGAGTATAGTGTGTAATACTAGCGCGTCCGTAGGTTTGTTACGGCAGCAGTGGTTCCCAAGGAGGTTAAAAAGTAAGGTAGTAGAGCACCACTGGTAACTTATAGGCGACTCGCAAGCGAGCCCTAAAAGGCGGGGAGATAGATTACGGGGTTTTCTTAAATAGAGTTTTCTCCCCACATATATATAAGGAGTAGTCCGCGTGGGCCCAACAGGGATCCGAATCGGACGTTAAGCAATGAATAATAATAATAATAATAGAACACCTAAGGACAAATATTATAAGTATCTAACAAAAATATATTAGATAATAGACAAAAAGCGGTATAGGAACGTAAAGTATATATATAGTTAGAACCTAGTGGAAGTTTAAGAGCTAGGAGACTTAACACTTTAACTAGGAAGATTCCTTATGGAAGAATGCCTAAATAGACAATAGTAGTAGGAGTGCCCAGAAAACGCTTATCCTTAATATATTAAAGATAAAAAGCAAACTAAGTATTAGCTATAGAAGGACCAAGTATAGTTAAAAAATAATAGTTAATAGTTAGGAAAAGCGGAGGCCTATAGAACTAGAGGGAGCCAGTAGTAGAGCCTTAGACCCTTAAAGGAATTATAGGTTAACACCTAAACTTAAGAGTTAGTTAGCAAGATTAAAAGTTTAAAGCATTAGTAGATAGTAGAGCAATACGGAACTATATGTCACTAGCAGCAGTTAAAAGGATGGGGTTACCTTATAGACCAAAAAACACCACTACCTATTAATAACAATTTTAGGAGATCCAATAGCTTATAGAGGAGGTATTATTAATCTTAAAACAGGACCTATTCAGCTAACCATTAAAGGAAGAAGCGTTAAGATATCTTTTAATATCCTACTATTAGGAAAGGATAAGGCAATATTAGGGATGTCTTAGTTACAGGAATACAATCTAAAGATTAATTGGGTTATAGGTTAGGTTAATATTAAGGATACGCAATAACACAAAATACAATAATAGACCAAGATAGTATAGTACTAAGTTGGAGCGATATATAAAGAGACTAAGCAAGGCTTAAGTTACATACTAAAGAAATACCACAAATATAGTAAAAGACTATGGAGCCTAGAAAGTAAAAAGCTATTAAAGTATATAGTATAGGACTATAAGATAGAATTAGAGCCAGGAATAAGTCTAAAGTTCTTTTTAATTTATAAGCGTACTAAGACAGAATTGGTAGCGCTTAAAGAGTTTATCTAGGAAAACTTATAAAAAGGATATATTAGACTGTTACAGTTATCAGCAGGATATCTAGTATTATTTATCTTAAAGAAAAATAGAAAACTTAGGATATATATTAACTATAGGCAGTTAAATAGCATTACTAGAAAGGATAGGTATCCTTTACTCTTAATTAGCGAAATCTAGAACAGGATAGGTAATACGCAAATCTTTATAAAGATAGATCTAAGATGGGCGTACTATTAGATTAGGATTAAGGAAGAAGACAAGTAGAAGGCAGCCTTTAGGTTAAAGGAAAAACTATATAAGCCATTAGTTATGCAGTTTGGGCTTATAAATACACCAGCAACATTTTAGAAAAGAATTAACAGTGTATTAGGAGAACACCTAGATAAATTTATTATAGTATACCTTAACAACATTATTATCTACTTAGTAAACAAGCAGGAACATAGGGAATATATTAAGTGGGTCTTAAAGAGACTATAAGAAGAAGAGATGCCAGTAGCAATTAAGAAATGCGAGTTCTTTACTAAGAAGACCGATTTTGTTAGATTTATTATTAAACTAGGCAAAATTAGTATAGACCTAAAGAAAGTAGAAGCTATAGTAAGTTGGCAAGAACTAGAAAACGTTACGTAGTTAAAATCGTTCCTAGGGTTTTGCAACTACTATAGGAGGTTTATAGCATAATGGTTAAAAAAAACATTAAGCCATTTATAAGACTTATAAAAAAGGAGGAACTATAGATATAGGGCGATAAGTATAAGAAGCTATTTAAGGAACTTAAAGAGTTATTCACCTAGGATCTAATCCTTAAGATTTACTAACCACAGTTAGATACGGTTATAGAAACAGATATATTAGACTTTACACTAGGGGCATATTTATTATAAAGGCACCAGGATGCATAGCACCCAGTGGCGTATTACAGTCAGAAGATAACGCTACTAGAGTTAAACTATAACATCTATAATAAGGAGTTACTAAATATAATTATAGCGCTTAGGGAATAGAGAGCATTCTTACAAGGTATAGAGAAACCATTTATAGTTAAGATAGACTATAAAAACTTAATAGGGTTCCTAATAACAAAAGAACTAAACCAAAGACAAGTTAGGTAGGCGGAAATGCTTACAGAATACTATTTCAAAATTTAACATACTAAAGGCACCGAAAATGTATAAGTAGATATACTTAGTAGAAAGATAAAATTGTAGAACAAAGAAAAGCCATTAGGGGCAATATTACGCAAAGATAAAGACGGATTAATTAGTTATAATTATCCCAAAATTACAGTAATTAGGGAAGACAGTTAGACCTATAAGATACTAGAAAGTGTATAGTTATAGAAGATCCAAGAAGTATAGAGTAAGGATCTAAAGGCAGAGCAGTATAAGCATTAAGAGGCTACGTATATGCCAAAGTCAATAGCAAGAGAGTTTATAGAAAACTTTTATAAGGGAATAACTTAAGGACACAACAGAGCTATAGGCTTAGTGTTAAGACTTTAAGAGGAGTATATTATTTAAGAAATCTGGGGACTAGTAAGACAAGTTATAAAGGAATATCTAGATTGTTAAAGAAATAAACTAATAAGGCATAAGCCATATAGAGGGCTATAACCTATTAAAATACCAGAGAGGCCATGGGAGGTTATATTGTAGGACTTTATTATAAAGTTGCTAAAGTTAAAAGATCCTATTACTAGATAAGATCACAACGTAATCTTAGTAATAGTGGATAAGTTAACTAAGTAGGGCTACTTTGTAGCATATATAGAAGAAATATCAGTAGAAGACATAGCTAGAACCTATATTAAAGAAGTATTTATAAGACATAGAGCACTAACAAAAATTATATTAGATAGAGACCTAAGATTTATAGCAGTATTTTAGAAGGTATTCTTAGCAGAATAAGGGGTTTAAGCAGCGACATTAACTGTATATTACCCGCAAACAAATAGATAAACAAAGAGATTAAACTAAACATTGGAATAGTATTTAAGGCATTATGTTAATTATGCACAAAACAATTAGGTATTGTTATTACTAGTTACATAGTTTATATACAATACTACACTATAGGAAGGGATAGATATGTCACCTTTTAAGGCAAATTATGGATACAAGCTAAGAACATTGTTATTACTACAATAAGTAAAGAAAATAAGTATCACAGCTAAAGAAAGAATGGAGAACCTAATAAATCTTTATAATTACCTTAAAAGGATAGCAGAACTAGTATAAGCAAGAATAAGAAGGTACTATAATTCTAAGAAATCTAAGGGACTAGATCTTAAAGAGGGAGATAAAGTATAGCTACTATACAAAATTTTTAAGAGTTAACGACTAAGCAAAAAGTCAGACCATATTAGACTAGGACCGTTTACAGTAAAAGCAAAGATCTTAGAAGTTATATACAGACTTAACTTACTGGAGAAAATAAAGATTTACCCTATATAGCACATTGCAATACTAGAGCCAGCACATAGAAATATTAAGCTACTAGTTTATAAAGCAAACACGTATAGAGAACAAGAAGAGGACAAATAGAAAGTTTTAAAGATTATTAGTTATAAGGACGTTAATAATAAAATATAGTATAAGGTTAAGTAGATAGGCTATAGTAAGACTATCTAGGAACTACTAGATAACTTAAAGAATGCTATAAGAAAGGTATAGGAGTATTAGAAGAAAAAGGGTTAAGTAGCATTAATAAAGAAGGATTACTAAAGAATAAGTCACCTAAGGGGGACCTAAGAGGAGCAGCTACTAAGGTATTTAAAGTTATTTCCCTCTCTATTAGAAGAGAATCCGTTCTTTTATCGCCAAGTTCCTAAAGGCCTTGTTCTATAAGTTTCTACTCCTTAAAACACACCTTCTTATAAACCTTCTTAAGACAAAGTAGGCGAGCAGATATAGCAATGCTGGCTTTAAAGGCCCTCCATTCCGCGTTATAAGAACATTCTAAATTAGCTAGAGCTTAAGTTAGCTTACCATTAAGCTTTGCAGCGGTAGATTAAACCTAGAACCCTAGTAGCAATCAATAAGGGGACTTAAAGACTATTAAGAGTAATAGAATGCGCACACTTAGTGTTAGAAATTAAGTAAATGTCGTAGGATAACTAAATGTTTGCTTTAGTACACTCTAAATATAAAGAGGGTCGCGCAAGCCTGTACGATTAGATTATCTATAAATAAGGATCTAAAGCTAAAGAAAGGAAATAAGAAGAACGGAAGCACCGCTTAAAGTTATATATAATTTTCTGGTCACGTAATGGCAACTTGTCGCAACTTGCTATTACGTGACGGCAATTTGCCAGTGCTGTAACACTTAGTATCTTTAACTATTGCCTATCCGTTAAAGGGTACTATAAATTTAGTATTTCTAGCTACTATTAGCGTATTAACTGGATAATAACTCTCTATGCTATATTGTTTAAGGCTCTTGCTAATATATACACCCTATTATAGAATAATTATCCCTTCTTTTCTATTTTAAGTTATTCTTACCTCTATAAAGTATTCTATAGGGCCTAAGTCCTCTATCTTAAATCTTCTTATTAAACTTATCTTTAGAGCCTTAATCTTGGTCTTGTCTTTATTAATAATTAATATATTATTAATGTATATAATAATTAGAATCCCTGTTAACTTGTTAATATTACGGACGCTTTAAGTATAATGTTACGACTACTTGGGGAAGAGTCGCAGGAAGCTAGTTGGTTGATATAGGCACGGTTCAGGATAGATCTGGTGGAACCATATGACGAGAAATGGTAGCCGAGGTCACGTAATGTGATCTATATAATCTATATAATCTGTGTGATCTATATAAAGTAGATAGAGCACACGTACCTTATAGAGCGAAGGGATTTCTTAGGCGTATAGTTGTGTATTTAAAGGACCACAGTCCCTACCCAGATAGTTCTCTCTTTGTAGTAAATCTTAGAGTATAATTGGAGTTAGTCTGTTAGGTAACCACTCTACCAGTTATTATTATGTTGTTGTTTTGTTGTACCTATATACTTAGCCCAATAACAGAACCTACCGTAGTCTAAGCTATAAGGTTCCGTTACACATTTACTACCTAGGTTATGGTATTGGAATAAAATTAAACAATATGCTACTAAGAGCAGCACTAGTTATAACGGCGTTGACAGGAGCCACAACCTTAGGGCCAGGTGATACCAGTATAGACAATAGGGATTCTTAAGTGGTTACGCAAGGTTAGTTATAAGAAATAGTTAATCACTTATAAGACAATAATAGGATACTTAAAGAACGCATTAATAGAATTAGAGCAGTAAAGATTAAGTTACCTTTAATTAAATAGTTCTTAGGAGAGAAGTTAAAGCTTAAAGGATTTCTTACGCAAATATACTTTAAGGTAGTACAGGAAGGAGCGAAGTTAGTAATATTATTAGATTAAGTAGCCTATGCAGGATTGTTCCTAATAGGGAGGGCACTTAAGTGGTTTAAGCCGTATCTTATAGAAATATAGGCTAATGGCATAACAACTACTAACCAAGATGTATAATATATATTTGCCAGTTGGAATAGGTTTATAGAGCAACTAATACAGATATTTAGAGACCTGGAGGCCATAACTATAGCAGAACAAAAGCTTCAGAACTTAGTATAATGCACTTTAGCAATTAAGTATATAACACAGTTTTAAACACTAGCCATGTAGGTTGAGTGGAACAATAAGGCGCTTATGGCATAATATAAATAGGGACTTAAGGCTAAAGTCCAGGACGCAATTATCCTAATAGAAGATGCGGATACTCTAAGAGAGTTAATAGATTAGTTAATAAAGATTAATAATAGAATCTACTAAAGGGAACAAGCTAAGAGAGGGCAAGACAGAGTTCTATAGTTATATAAGGCGCAGAGTACGCAATAATAGACACAGAGTTAAAAACTATGGAATGGCGCGGAGCTAATGGACCTAAGTGGTACTAAAGAAACCTAAAGATGGGAAAAGAAACTATAGAAACCCAGAGGTTAAGGATTAAGTAATTAAAGGACCTAAAAGCAGAGGCCAAACTAGGGATCTCAGTAGTAGAAGACGTTTAGGCGGACTCTATAGCAAGAAAGATAGTTTAAAGATAGAGCTTATATAAATTGCGGAAAATAGGGTCATTTCGCCAGAGACTATAGAGGTGGTTAGAGTAACTATACAGTAAAGGGAACTAGGCCAGTAGACGGCACGTATATATAGAGGGACAAAAGTGCACTGCGAGGAATAAAAGAGTGTTTAATTAATAGTTTTGCGTATTATTATAATAACGCATGCCGAATTTATAAGGACGCTAAGTACGGCGTAAGCTATTGGCTATAGGAGCTATTGTTATCTAAGTTTAAAGGAACTAGCGAACCAGCTTATAAATTGGACATTAAAGACAATAAATTTAATAAAGATAAAGTATTTACCAATAATAAGGCAATAAAGGCAGCTTACTAGGAGCATGTAGACCTTAGAGAAGTTGAAATAGAAGTAGAGACTAAAACCATTACAGAATAAGGTTTAGTAATGGGTATTATAACACCGTTAGATACAATTTCCATCGCTTTATAAGACAATAGGAGCAATATTTAGAAGAAACTAAGCAAGTAGACAACTGCTAGTGCTAGCTTATTACTTAATAAAGGCAAAAGGCCACAGGCTTAAGATTTTTAAGAAGAGATAAGAGAAGCTTAAGATTTTTAAGACAAGATAAGATATACCTAAGGACCCATAACAGACAAAAACTAATGGGAAAGGGTAGTAACTTAGTTTAGTAATAAACAAATAAGTATAGAACGCAAGTTTAAGAACTACAAGTTTGGAGAATAAGTAAGAACATTAGCAATTCTAGGAGAACGCAGTGTTTAGCCTAAAGATTAAATAGTCGATACTAGGATTAAAAAGCAAGACGACTATAAAGATCTAGCTGCAAGACGCAGAAAATAAGAAACTATAGATAAGTTTAGAATAAGAATTATTACATAGCAAGAGCAAAAGCTAGATAAGAGGTTAGCTATGCTAGGTTATATAAGGAACAGAGCACCCATATAAAGAATTACTAATAGGCCAAGTGCAGGGATACCTAGGGCAAAGTAGTTAGATAAACTGGAATAAGAAAAGGATCTAGATATTCCAACTAGGTTTAAAGAAAGACATACCAAAAAATATTATAATATAGTAATAACAAGGTACTTTCTAACAGATAGACTATATACACTAAACTAGTTATATAGAAAGTGGTATAGGCAATAACATAATAATAAATAGGAAGATTTTTATATATAGCTAGACAAAAAAGTTGTCTAAGACTAACCCATTATAGAGAAATGTATAAGTTATATTAAAGGAGTATTAATTATAACGTTAAGGAACCTAGAAGAGGGATCTAGGGACTAGAGAAGTAAGCGATAAATCTTAGTACCCGTAATAGAAATACTAGTAGTTAGGTTGACTAGGTATAGATTTAAACTTAAGAATAAAGACGAACTAAGAGTTAACCTAAAACATGCAGCGTATTATACACTATCGTGGATAGCTTATATGGATGATATATATAATATATATAGAGCACCTAAAGATAAGAACCGGAAGTACCTAGTAAGGATATATTAGGCACCAGAGGAAAAGTGGTTTAGGAATGCTAAGTATATACATAGTTAGTACCTAGTAGAAGTATAAGGTTAAGGAGACTTAATACTTTAGCTAGGAAGATTCCTTACGGAAGAATGCCTAGACGGATAATAGTAGTAAGAGTGCCTAGAGAACACTTATCTATAGCATATAGAGGAAAAGAAATAAACTAAGTATTAGCTAAAGTTGGACTAAGTATAAGCAGAATCGAGCAGCCAACAGTTAGGAAAAGGGGAGGCGTATAGGACTAGAGGGAACTAGTGTTAGAGCCTTAGACCCTTAAAGGAATTTAAGAACAATACCTAAATTTAAGAGCTAAGTGGCAAGATTAGCAGTTTAAAGCGTTGGTAAATAGTGGAGTAATAAGAAACCATATATTACCAAAGGCAGTGGAAAGGATGGGGTTACTATACAGATAGAAGAAACACCCGTATCTACTTATAATAATTTTAGGAGATTAGATAGCCTATAGAGGAGGCATTATTAATCTTAAAACAGGACCTATTTAGATAACTATTAAAGGGAGACTAGTTAGAATGTCTTTTAATATCCTACCGTTGGGACAGGACAAGGCGATACTAGGAATACCTTGGTTATAAAAGTATAATCTAAAGATTAATTGGGTTATAGGTCAAGTCAATATTAAGGATATATAACGGCGTAAAGTGCAATAGTAAACCAAGTTAGTATAGTACTAAGTTGGAGCGACATGGGAAGAGACTAAGTGAGGCTTAAGTTATATACCAAAGAGATACCATAAGTATGGTAAAAAGTTATGGTCACTAGAGAGTGAAAAGCTGTTAAAGCATATAGCATAGGACCACAAGATAGAATTAAAAGAGAAAATAAGTTTAAAGTTCTTTCTAATCTACAAGCTTACTAAAACAGAGTTAGTAGCGCTTAAGGAGTTTATCTAGGAGAACTTACGTAAGGGATATATTAGACCGTTATAGTTATTAGTAGGATATCCAGTACTATTTATCCCAAAGAAAAACGGAAAACTTAGGATGTGTATAGACTATAGATAGTTAAACAGTATTACTAGGAAGGATAGGTATTCTTTACCCTTAATTAGCAAAATCCAAGATAGAATAGGCAACGTAAAGATCTTTATAAAGATAGATCTGAGGTGGGTGTACCATTAGATTAGGATTAAGGAAGGCAACAAATAGAAAGCAGCCTTTAGGTTAAAAGAAGGACTATATAAGCTATTAGTTATACAATTTAGGCTTATAAACGCACTAGTAACATTCTAGAAGCAAATTAATAGTGTGTTAGGAGAATACCTAGATAAATTTGTTATAGCATACCTTAACAACATTATCATCTACTTAGAGAGTAAGGAAGAATATAGAGAACATATTAAATAGGTCTTAAAGAGACTACAAGAAGAACAGATGCTAGTAGCAATTAAGAAATACGAGTTCTTTACTAGGAAAACCGATTCTGTTAGATTTATTATTAAACTAGGCCAACTTAGTATAGATCTAAAGAAGATCGAGGCTATAGTGAATTGGCAAGAACTAGAGAACGTTACGCAGTTAAGATTGTTCCTAGGGTTTTGCAATTATTGTAGAAGGTTTATAGCGCAATGGTCATAGAATATTAAGCCATTTACGTAGTTAATAAAGAAAGAAGAACCGTAGGCATAAAGAAAGAAGTAATAAGAACTGTTTAAGAGGATTAAAGAGTTATTTACCTAGGAGCTAGTTCTTAAGATCTATCAACCAGGTCTAGAGATAGTTGTAAAAATAGATGCGTCAGACTTTACACTAGGGGCGTGCTTTCTATAGAAACATCAAGATGGATAGCACCCAGTAGCATACTATAGTCGAAAAATAACACTACTAGAGTTAAACTATGACATCTATAACAAAGAGTTGTTAGGTATAGTTACAGTATTTAAGGAATAGAGAGCATTCTTATAAGGTATAGAGAAACCATTTGTGGTTAAGACGGACCATAAGAACCTTATAGGATTTTTAACAACGAAGGAACTCAACTAAAGACAGGTAAGATGGGCGGAAATGCTTATAGAATACTATTTCGAAATTCAGTATACTAAGGGTATAAACAATGCACGAGCAGATGCTCTAAGTAGAAAGGCTAAACTATAAAGTGATAAAAAGCTATTGGGAGCTTTATTGCGAAAGGATTAAGACGGATTAATTAAGTATAATTATCTAAAGATTATAGCAACTAAAGAAAGTCAGATCCATAAATTACTAGAAAGTAATTGGACTTAGAAGATCTAAGAAGCACAGGTAGAGGATCTAGACTTAGAGTAATACAAAAATAGAGAAGCAATATATGTGCCTAAGTCTATCGCAGAAGAATTTGTTAAGGAATTCCATAAGGGAATAATATAAGAACACAACAGAGCTACAGGCTTAGTGTTAAGACTTTAAGAGGAGTATATTATTTAAGGAATCTGGGGACTAGTAAGATAAGTTATAAAGGAATATCTAGATTGCCAAAGGAATAAACTAATAAGGCATAAGCCATACGGAGGGCTATAACCTGTTGAGACACTAGGAAGACTATAGGAGGTTATATTATAGAACTTTATTATTAAGTTACCAAAGTCAAGAGATCCTATTACAGGATAAGATCATAACGCAATTTTAGTAATAGTAGATAAGCTAACAAAGTAGGGATACTTTATAGCATGCACTAAAGAGATATTAGTAGAAGATATCGCTAGAATCTATATAAAGGAAGTGTTCGCAAGACATGGAGCACTAGATAAGATTATATCGGATAGAGATCTAAGATTTATAGCAGTATTTTAAAAAGTGTTTCTAGCGGAATAAGGAGTTCGTGTAGTAACATCTATAGCGTATTATCCGCAGATGGATGGACAAATAGAAAGACTAAACTAGATACTAGAATAGTATTTAAGGCATTATATTAATTACGCACAGAATAATTAGGTATTGTTGTTACCAGTTACACAGTTTATATATAATACAATACCATAAGAAGGAATAGGGATATTACTATTTAAGGCAAATTATGGATATAAGCTAAGAACATCGTTATCGCCACATTAAGTAAAAAGGACGAGTAGCATAGCTAAATAAAGGATGGAGACGTTAATAAATCTTTATATAGACCTTAAAGAAATAGCTAAACTAGTATAAGAATAAATGAAAAGGTACTATAATACTAGGAGATCTAAGGGACCAGATCTTAAGGAGGGAGATAAAGTGTGGCTACTATACAAAAATTTCAAGAGTTGATAACTAAGCAAGAAATTGGACTACGTTAGACTAGGACCTTTTGAAATTAAGCAAAGAATTTTATTGGTTATATACAAGTTGAACCTACTAGCCAAAATGAAAATCTACCCTATACAGTATATCGCAATGCTAGAGCTAGTATATGGGAATATTGAGCTACTAGTCTACAAGGCAGATACGTATAGAGGATAGGAGGAAGATAAGTAGTAAGTTTTAAAGATCATTAGTTATAAGAATTTGGATAACGAAATATAGTATAAAGTAAAGTAGATAGGCTATAGTGAGACTACCTAAAAACCACTAAGCAATTTAAGGAACACTATAGGAAAGATACAGGAGTATTAGAAGAAAATAGGTTAGGTAATATTAATAAAGAAGGATCGCCAAAGAATGAGTTACCTAAGGGGGACCTAAGAGGAGTAATTACTGAGCTACTCGGAGTTGTTTCCCTTGTAGGGGGAGAGCTAGTTCTTTTGTTACCCAGCTTAGATAAACCCTATTAAATAAGTTTCTATTCCTTGGAACGAACCTTCTCACGCACCTTCTTAAGACAAAGAAGACGTGCAGAGGCAGACAAGTACGCCTTATAGGTAGTACGAGTACGTTGAAGCTTAGCAAGGGAGGCCGAGAGCTTATTATTAAGCTTTACAGCGGTAGATTAAATACGAGACCCTATAATAAGTTACTTAGGGAACGCGAAGACTGTTAAGAGTTATAGGACGCGCACACTTAGCATTAGAGATAGAGCGAACATCGCAAGACGAATGAACGTTTGCTTTAGTGCACTCCAAATAAGAGGAAGGTTGTTGGGTAGAAGGACTCGCTAGCGTAATATAAACCAACCCCTCTTTCACATAACGAGAATATAGAGACGGCATTATCTCACCTAGCGACAGTATGGAGGAAACCGTACGCGCGCAATAAAGGGTTAAAGAAGAAGAAGAGGCTTTAGGTATAATAAGCAAAGATATTAACTAAATTGATTAAACGGACATTATACCTCTAGTAGACGACTTAGAGATGTTAGGAATCTTTAAGGACGAAGATAAAGAGAAGGGAGATGGTGTTACGGACGCTTTAAGTACGATGTTATAACTACTTAGGGAAGAGTCGCAGGAAGCTAGTTGGTTAATATAGGTATGGTCTAGGATAGATCTAGTAGAACTATATGACGAGGAATAGTAGCTAAGGTTATATAATGTGATCTATATAATCTGTATAATCTATATAATCTGTATAGAGTAGACAGAGCACACGTACCTTATAGAGCGAAGGGATTTCTTAGGCGTATGGTTATGTATTTAAAGGACTATAGTCCCTACCCAGATAGTTCTCTCTTTGTAATAAATCTCAGAGTATAATTAGAGTTAGTCTGTTGGGCAACCACTCTACCAGTTATTATTACGTTGTTGTTTTGTCGTACCTATATACCCAGCCTAATAATAGAACCCACTGTAGTCTAAGCTATAAGGTTCCGTTACAGTTAATATATACACATTAGTTACTAGTGCACGCTTTAAACCCTAATTACTAAAGCGTAGAGGCTAATTCCTTCTACTATAGTTAAGGTGCCTATTTTAGGCCATATAGCGCTTTTAGGAGCTTGCATGCCTATTTAGGTATATCTTTTAAGATCTCCTTATTAATTTCCTAGTTAGGTAGTACTTCTATATAAATATCCATATTAATAATTAAGTTTAGAAAGGCTCTAACTATATCTATCTACTTAATTTCTAAGTTAAATAGAGCTATAAGGGCGACTCTTAGCTTCTATATAATACTCTTATATACTCCCGCAAATATTTAGTTAAAGTTACTGCCCTACTGCTATTTATACCCTTTAATAACCTATCTTACCTTTCTCTTTTGGATATTGCCGTCTTTATCTCTTTTAGTCTTTAGAATAAGCTTTTCTGGTAGTACCTTAATGCTATTTAGCGGCTTTAATTATCTTAAAAGCTTTTAAGTTCCCTTATAAATTAGGCCTTAATACTCCTTCTTAATTGCCTTCTTCTATTTTAGCTAATTGGGTATTATCTTTACCTCCTTAATTGTCTTGGGATTATTATAGATTAATAATACTAGGCTAGCTATATATACGGTATAGAATGCTATATTTAATTTTGAGTTAAAGCTTAATTTTAGCTTTAATTATTAAGCGGCTTATTAAGTCTCTTTATTAAGTTCTAGGTTTAGGATATAGACCTTATTCTTTAAACCTTTAGGTTAACCCCTTAACTTAGGTGCCGTTTTAATTTTAACTCTTCCCTAAGTAGTCTCCGGCATTAATTTGGTATTATATTCTAATTTGGGTTTAATATTAGAGTTAATATCTAGTTGCTCTAAATCCTTAATAATTTAAAGCTTTAGCGTTATAGCCTTTTTAAGTGCTGATTAGGGTTAATGCTTAATATTTTTAGGTATATTAGGAACCCTTTAATAAATTAGGTTACTATCTTATTAATCCTAATTCTTAGTACTTTTCCTTCTATTTCTAGTAGGTACTAGAATATTAGTATTGTCTTCTAATAGGTGTGAGGATGTGAAGAGGCTTTGGGGAAGATTTGAAGGAATAATATAAATTCTATCTAAATCTAAGGGTATATAGCTCTTGCAGAGTATAAGACGTTGCGTAAAGAAGAGAAAGGAATATAGGAAACTTGTAACTAAATATTTGGGGTCTTGGCAGCAGACGTATAGGCATAAGCCCACGCGGATTTTAATAGGTTTTAACCAAATTCCATTACATTAGTAGAATTTAGTGGAATTTAATCAAGTTGGCGGAATTTGGCGGAATTTAATTAATTTTAGCAAAATTTAATTAACTTAGCAGAATTTGGCAGAATTTAATTAAAGCGTTAAAATTTATCTGTTAAGTATTTCTCTAAGACATTCCTACTATAACTAGGCTAGTCCTATTATAGTACCCCCCCTTTTAACCAAAGGTCCAAATAATTCAATTTTAGTTAAGACTTATAACCTATCGCATGTCATATAATTGCGTTATAAGTATTATAGTATATTTCAAGTTCTTTTTAATTTCGAGTTTCCTGCTATTATATTTTATATATTTATATTAGGTAGCAATTATTTACCTTTATATTATGTCTATCCAGCCAAAGCAGGCTGCGAAGGATAGTCCTTATAGAATTCTTTTACTAAGGAAGGCGCGTCAGCCTTAATCTAGTTATAGATTTCCCAGGTTTATATTTTATATCCTTCCCACTTAATAAGATGTTTAAATCATTTAGATCGTGTTTTCTATTGTATATCATTAATTAAGTTAATAAAGTATAAACCGTTACCGTTATTAACAATTATAGAAGGTAGCGGCAGGATTTTGCGGATTATAGGATTATCTTTTAAAGGTTGCAACTAGCTTACATAAAACATCAGGTGTATTTTTATCTTAGTTAGCAGTTTAAGCTTATAGGCATATAGGCTTAGTTTCTTCTTAATTTAGTATAGGCCTGTAAACTTCCAATTGGGTTTCTTTAAGGGCCGTTAAGTCTTTAGGTTTTGTGTATTTAAGTAAACCATATTACCTTCCTTAAAGTCCTATACAGGAGCTTATCCTTTATTCGCATGCCATTCCTATACCATTTAAGCATATATTAGTTTACTTTGTAATAGTTCCGTTAATTGCTTTATTTAATTAGCGAAGTTATAAGCGTTAATTAACTAGATCTATTTAATTATAGGTCCTATTATATTAATTTTAGGTTATAGTTTAAATCCTAGTTAAGGATCTTATCTATAGGTTGCGTAAAACGGCGTCACGCCTATTAATGCGTTTATTATATTATTCGCGGTAAACTTAGCTAAAGGCAGCTATTTTTCCTAATTGTCTTACAGGTAGGAGCAGTATATTTATAGATATTATTCCATAATTACATTTATAATTTTAGTTTAACTATCTCTCTCTAGATAAAATGCAGTTAAGAGTTATATTTAAATGCTTAATTATTTATATAGAGCTTGCTAGAAGTCTAAAACGAACTGGCTTCTGCGGTTAGATATTATTAAGTTAGGAAGTCTATATAGCTTAAAGACGTGCTTAATAAAACATTCAGCTACTAATATCGCATTAATTAAGTCCATAGGAATTATATGTTATATTTTTATAAGGTGGTTAACAACTACTATAATATTTATAAACCTATTACTGTTAGGCAAGTCAACTATAAAGTTAATTAAGATATTGCGCTATCTTTATATTAGAATTAGTAGTGGTTAAAGTACTCCTTACTTCTTTACATAAGAGGTCTTTCTACACACGCATATCCTATATACTTAAACGTATTTTTATACGTAGTTATGCATTATAGGCCAGTAGTATACTTGTTAAACAATTTTATAAGTCTTTATACGGCTAGGGTGCCCTACTATAGGGGAGTTATATATAAATTTAAGTATCTTAAATTATAAAGGTTCAGAATTTAGAACTACCATCTTTTATTAGTAGTACAATTGGTTATTTTAAATCTCACATTTAGCAAGTGTAATATCCTTATACTATCGTTTTCCTATTTAAATTGCTTTTATTATATCTATTATCTATATATTATTCTTATATTTATATTCTATTAGCTTATTAATTTCTATTTCCTATTTATTAACTTCTAATTTATTTCTGTTAAGTTCCATATTTAGAAATATAGGATATAGTTTTTTAAAATATTTAGGGGGCAATAAAATCCGTAATTAATTTATAATCCGTTTATTTACAGCATTTATAGGTAGGTCCTATAATTATTATATTAATATATTAGGCTTCTAATTAAGTTTGCCCAATTAGTATATAATCTTAAAGTTAAATTATAAGAGGTATTCAGCCTAATAAATTCGGCGCTATATTAATTGCTTTATAGTTATAAAGTACTATAGGTTCTTATAGTCTGTTAATATATATATTAGGAACAACAATCCTTTAAGCTTAGGACGTTATTATTTAAAATATTTAACAATTATAAGTAGTTCCTTATTATATATCTTATAGTTTAATTTAGTAGGGGCAAGTTTATAGAAGAGAAAGGCTACTAGACGTAGCTTACCGTCCTTATTATATTATAATAATACTCCCCTTAGCACATAACCAGATAAGTCTATTTTAATAATATATTTAAGGTTAGGGTTAAAGTAGGCAAGAATTAAAGCAGTTATAAAACAATGCTTTAGGTTATTAAAAGCTTATTTATATTTAGTGGTCCGTTTAAATTATATATATTTTTTTATTAGGTTTACTAATAGCTAAGCGGTTTTTAAGAAGTGGTTAATAAATTATTAATAGAAATTTGCAAATCCTAAAAATCCTTAAATATCCTATATATTGCTAGGGCTTTTCTAGTTTATAATCGCGGCAACTTTCTTAGGGTCTATTTTAATTCTATTACGGGATATTATTAAGCCTAAGTACATAACCTTAGATATATAGAACTTGCATTTCTTAATATTATATTATAGGCCTGTATCTTATAGGCATTTAAGGACCATTTTAATATATTTCTAATATTTAGAAAGCAAGGATAAGTAAATTAAGATATTATTAATATACGCAGTAACAAATATATTAAGGAATTTATAAAGCGTATTGTTAATATATTACTAAAACATACTAAGACCGTTCTTTATACTAAATAGCATTACTAGGTATTTAAAGAGTCCCCATTATATACAAAAAGCTATATACTTCTTACCTCCTTCTTATATATAGATTTTATTAAAGGCTGTAACTATATTAAGCTTTATAAAGTACCATGCCTTTACTAAATAGTTAAGCGTTTCTTAAATTAGGGGAATTAGATAACGTATTTCACGAATAAGCTGGTCAAACGGGTAAGCTGATCACTTCAAAAACACACCAAAAAATAGAAAAATCACACTTTAATATCTTAACAACCACTTAATAATAAATTTTAATAATTTAAATTTAGACTTTTATATATGCTCTATAGCCTCTATTAAAGTTGC
>Ga0307507_10003959_pt1 | contig 27253 bp, 5 predicted proteins | sample 7_EM_MG_FD_207223 | JGI IMG/M metagenome (GOLD analysis project Ga0307507, IMG submission 207223) | Populus trichocarpa ectomycorrhiza microbial communities from riparian zone in the Pacific Northwest, United States - 7_EM | ecosystem: Host-associated > Plants > Roots > Unclassified | place...
GGGAGACGGATCACGGGGTTTTCTTAAATAGAGTTTTCTCCCTATATGTATATAAGGAGTAGTCCGCGTGGGCCCAACAGGGATCCGAATCGGACGTTAAGCAATAAATAATAATAATAATAATATAATAACCCTTAAATATATTATATTTCTCCTTTATAAAATTAAAATATTAGGACTAAATTATAGAGCTTATATTTCTTAACAATATAACTTTAGTTAAAGGGTGCTGCTTTACTAAGTATAACTATAAAGCCTAAAAAGAAGGACTTTTAGCAAAATGGTTAAATTTAGGTAGTATACCTTTAGTATTTATCTATAGAATTCGCGTAAGGGCTTTAAGTCTTTATAAGTTAAAAATAAGGCTTTAATAGAGGCTTTAAGCTTTAAATAAGCTAATAGTAATTAGTTTAGTATTATAGACACTCTAAAAAAGGCCTATAATATATATTAGATAACTTAAGGCCTTTATAACGAGTATATACTTAATTAAAAGACTTAGTACTTTTATAAAAAGAAAGTCAACAACTTAAGCAACCTACTATAGACGCTTAAATATATAGCTTGAGATCGCAGCTTAAGGACCTTAAAGCCTAAAATTTTATAGGTAGGTAGCTGTAGATCTATATATAAAATTTATAAATATAGATTTGATTAAACAAGGTATAGGGGAGGCAGAGGGGAAAAAGGCTAAAATAAGGGCAAAGGAGTTAAAATCAAAGCCTTAAAAGGCGTCAGATCGAAAGACCAGGGCCGACTTACTAAATAGCACGTAGGGGTAGAAGATTAAATTGGTTTGGTTAGGTATGGATAGCTTTAGAAGTGGTGGGGTTCGATTTGCTTAAGTGGCCGAGTTTAGGAGGTAGCCGAGTTCTAGGGGTCCGAGCTTACTAATTTCTTTATTTAGTTTAAAGAATATTATATCCTTATAGGATATTAAAACCCTTATTTTAACCCCACTATTTTTTAACTAAATAATATAAAATACCTAGCCTATTGCGGTTTAATTTATTACTAATTTAGTATTTACTAACTACGGCTTTCTAAGTATTACTTTATATAATATTTCTCCTATAGTAATAAATATTATAAATATTAAGACGCTACCTATTACTATATGGGCCGTATATACTAATCTAATAAACTCTAACTAAGTTCTATTAGTAGACGTTAGATATACGCCTTATAACTATAGGGGTAGACTTAATATTGGCAGACTATATTATAGAGCCACACTTTCTTTAATAAGGTTAAGCTCTACTCTAAAGTTAATTAAGTATTTAATCTTTCTATCTTTTATCTATACTTCTACTTTTAAATATTATTTTTAAAACTAGGTAAATTTAGCTTTCTACTTAATCTAGTTTACCTTAATAGTTACTAGGCTAATTTAATTAGTATAAAATATTAGATGTGCCAATAATATAAATACTTTAATATCCTTTTACTTTTATTAGTAGGGCTTTGTAAAGGGTAGCGGGAGATATTTAAAAAATAACTTTATAAATTTAGGTATATATATAAGGCAGTTACTAATAGTGCCTTTAATAGTTTTTAATAAGATCTTATCTGCCATTATTGTCGGTATCACCTAAGTGCACTTGATTAGCCTATTAATCGTAGATTTATCTAGTGTTCAATAAGTGTAGAAAGTAGAGGATTGTCACAGCTAGCTTCCCATAGGAGCGGTCCAATAGATCATGCAACAATAAGGGGCTATATTATGAGTAGACTAAGGTAAGGGCTCAAAGAAAGGGGCGCGGTAGACGACTATGTACATGTTCGGTCGTCGGGGCAACGCTGGGGCAACGTTGATCCGTGACCGACGACGCCTCGATGGTAGCTATATAGACGAACCGTCACAAGGATCGTAAGGATCGCTATGCCTAAGTAGGGGGCTGATAAGTCATTATAAGGATGACTAATCAGAGATATAAATACCTTAACCTTGACTTTAACCTCTGTCCATATATTCCGACAATTATAGTTAGGCTTAAGACGTTTTCTTTTAATATATCTATTATTCTAACTAGCTTTAGTTACGGTACTTTAACAGTCGTTATTACGTCCATCCCTTATTTCGTTAATTTTTTTTAGCTAAGTTATACTAAGAAATATAATAGCCGGCAAAGCCGCTATAGGACTCTTAAATACCTCTAATAGTAAAATAATTACTATTTTAACCCCCTAGGTGGAGCTTATAGTAATTAATACTAAAATTAAATAACTATAAGAGCTGCTTAAAGCTAGAGATACCTAGAGACTTATTATAGTCCTATAGGCCCTATCCTAGCGCTTTAATCAATCCTCTAAGGCCTATATAGCACTATTATAGTCTATAAAGGTTATAGACTCCCTATTACTTATAGATAGAATTAATTCTATTTTTAATAACTAGAAGCTCTAATTATAGAATAAGCTTAAAGTTAATATAGACTACTTTTCTACCCCTTAAGCTAGAATGGCCTATATATCTTTAGCTGTACTAATAAGGACGCCTAGATGTACCTATATCTATAATATGCTAAGGACTTAGTGTAATGGAACCTTATAGCTTAGACTACAGTGGGTTCTGTTATTAGGCTAGGTATATAGGTAAGAACAAAACAACAACGTAATAATAACTAGTGGAGTAGTTGCCTAATAGATTAACTTTAATTGTATTCTAAGATTTATTACAAGGAGAGAACTATCTATAGTAGGGACTAAGGTCCTTTAAATACACAACTATATGCCTAAGAAATCCTCTCTTGTACGTAAGGTACGTGTTATCTGTATTAAACATAACGTCCCTCTTGTTCAACGCAGTTAACGCGTTTAATACTACATGACCTTGGTTACTATTTCTCGTTATATAGTTCTACTAAATCTATCCTAGACTGTGCCTGTATTAACTAACTAGCTTCCGCCAACTCTTCTCTAAGTAGTTGTAACATTGTACTTAAAGCGTCCGTAATACTATCTCCCTCCTCTTTATCTTTGTCCTTAAAGATTCCTAATATCTCCAAGTTGTCCACTAGAGGTGTAATGTCCGTTTAATTATTCTAGTTAATATCTATACTTATTATGCCTAAAGCTTCTTCTTCTCTTTCCTGGGTTAAGCGTCGCCTTCGTATGGTTTCCTCTATACTATTTCTGGGTGAAGTAATGGCGATCCCTTGCTCTTGTTACGCTAAAGAGGGGTTGGTTTGTATTACGCTAGCAAGTCCTATGTCTTAATAACCCTCCTTTTGCTCTAAGTGTACTAAAGCAAACATTTAATCGTCCTGTAATGTTCGCTTTGTCTCTAATGCTAAGTATACGCGTCCTATAACTCTTAACAGTCTTTAAGTTCCCTAAGTAACTTATTATAGGGTCTCGTGTTTAATCTACCGCTGCGAAGCTTAATAGTAAGCTAGCCTCTACGCTACTTAAGGTTTAATATGCCTTAGAAGAGTCCGCATATGTCCTTAAAGCTTAACGTTTAGCTTATACTTGTCTTTAACGTCTTAAACGTATCCATAAGAAGGTTTGTTTTAAGGAGTGGAAACTTATTTAATAAAGTCTATCTAAGCTGGGTAACGAAAGGACTGGCTCTCCTTCTATAAGGGAAATAACTCCAAGTAGCTTGGCAATTGCTCCTTTTAGGTCCCCCTTAGGTGACTTATTCTTTGGCGATCCTTTTTTATTAATATTACTTAACCTGCTTTCTTCTAATACTCCTGTACCTTTCCTATAGCGTTTTTTAGGTTGCTTAGTAGTTCCTAGGTAGTCTTACTATAGCCTATCCACTTTACTTTATACTATGTTTCGTTATCTACATCCTTGTGACTGATAATCTTTAAAACTTGCTATTTATCTTCCTCTTGTCCTCTATACGTGTCTGCCTTATAGACTGGTGGCTTAATATTCCTATATACTAGCTCTAGCATTACAACGTGTTATATAGGGTAGATTTTTATTTTGGCTAGTAGGTTTAACTTATATATAACCAATAAAATTCTTTACTTAATTTTAAAAGGTCTTAGTCTAATATGGTCTAACTTCTTACTTAGTTGTTAACTCTTAAAAATTTTGTATAATAGCTACACTTTATCTCCCTCCTTAAGATCTGGTCCCTTAAATCTCTTAGTATTATAGTACCTTTTTATTCGTTCTTATACTAGTTTAGCTGTTTCTTTAAGGTCTGCATAAAGATTTATTAACATCTCCATTCTTTATTTAGCTGTGCTACTCGTCTTTTTTACTTAATATGGCGATAACGATATTCTTGGCTTATATCCGTAATTTGCCTTAAATAGTGATGTCCCTATTCCTTCTTGTGGTGTTGTATTATATATAAACTATATAACTAGTAATAACGATACCCAATTATTCTGTGCGTAATTAATATAGTGCCTTAGATACTACTCTAGTGTCTAATTTAGTTTTTCCGTTTGTCCGTCCGTCTGCGGATAATACGCTATAGATATTACTGTGTAAACTCCTTATTCTACTAGAAACACTTCCTAAAATACTATTATAAATCTTGGATCTCTATCTAATATAATCTTGTCTAGTGCTCTATATCTTGTAAATACTTTCTTTATATAGATTCTAGCGATATCTTCTACTAATATCTCTTTAGTGCACGCTATAAAGTATCCCTACTTTATTAGCTTATCTACTATTACTAAAATCGCGTTATAATCTTATCCTATAATAGGATCTTTTAACTTTGGTAACTTAATAATAAAGTCCTATAATATAACTTCCTATGGTCTTCCTGGTGTCTTAATAGGTTATAGCCCTCTATACAGCTTATACCTCGTCGGTTTATTTCTTTGGCAATCTAGATATTCCTTTATAACTTATCTTACTAGTCCCTAGATTCCTTAAATAATATACTCCTTTTAAAGCCTTAACACTAAGCCTATAGCTCTGTTATGTCCTTATATTATTCCCTTGTAGAATTCCTTAACAAATTCTTCTGCAATAGACTTAGGCATATATATTGCTTCTCTGTTTTTATATTACTCTAAGTCTAGATCCTTTGCCTATACTTTTTAGATCTTCTATATCTAATTATTTTCTAGTAATTTATAGATCTGACTTTCCTTAGTTACTGCGATCTTTAGATAATTATACCTAATTAATCCGTCTTAATCCTTTTGCAATAAAGCTCCCAATAGCTTTTTATTACTTTATAGTTTAGCCTTTCTGCTTAGAGCGTCTACTTATACATTGTCTATACCCTTGGTATACTAAATTTCGAAATGGTATTCTGTAAGCATTTCCGCCTATCTAACCTGTCTTTAGTTGAGTTCCTTTGTTATTAGGAATCCTATAAGGTTCTTATAATCTATCTTAACCATAAATGGTTTCTCTATGCCTTGTAAAAATGCTCTCTATTTTTTAAGTGCTATAACTATACCTAATAACTCCTTGTTATAGATGTTATAGTTTAACTCTAGTGGTGTTATCTTCCAACTATAGTATGCTACTGGGTGCCATCTATCTTAATATTTCTATAGGAAGTACGCCCCTAGTGTAAAGTCTAATATATCTGTTTCTATAACCGTCTCTAGACCTAGTTAATAGATCTTAAGAACTGGCTCCTAGGTAAATAACTCTTTAATTCTCTTAAATAGTTCTTATTGTTCCTTTCCCTATGCCTATAGTTTTTTTTTCTTTATTAACCTTATAAATAGCTTAATATCCTATAACTATTACGCTATAAACCTTCTGCAGTAATTATAAAACCCTAGGAACGATCTTAACTGCGTAATATTCTCTAGTTCCTACTAATTTACTATAGCCTTAATCTTCTTTAGATCTATGCTAAGTTAGCCTAGTTTAATAATAAATTTAATAAAATCAGTCTTCCTGGTAAAGAACTCGCATTTTTTAATTACTACTAGTATCTGTTCTTTTTATAGTCTCTTTAAGACCTATTTAATATATTCTCCGTGTTCTTCCTTACTCTCTAAGTAGATAATAATGTCGTTAAGGTATGCTATAATAAATTTATTTAGGTATTCTCCTAATATACTATTAATTCGCTTCTAGAACGTTGCTAGTGCGTTTATAAGTCTAAATTGTATAACTAATGGCTTATATAGTTCTTCCTTTAACCTAAAGGCTGCCTTCTATTTATTGCCTTCCTTAATTCTGATCTAATGGTATACCTATCTCAAATCTATCTTTGTAAAGATCTTTGCATTGCCTATCCTATCTTGGATTTCGCTAATTAAGGGTAAAGAATACCTATCCTTCCTAGTGATGCTGTTTAACTGTCTATAGTCTATACACATCCTAAGTTTTCTGTTTTTCTTTAGAATAAATAGTACTAGATATCCTGCTAATAACTATAATAGTCTGATATATCCCTTATATAAGTTCTCCTGGATAAACTCCTTAAGCGCTACTAACTCTGTTTTAGTAAGCTTGTAGATTAGAAAGAACTTTAGACTTATTCCTTCTTCTAATTCTATCTTATAGTCCTAAGCTGTATACTTTAACAGCTTTTCACTTTCTAGTAACCATAACTTTTTACCATACTTGTGGTATCTCTTTGGTATATAACTTAAGCCTCGCTTGGTCTCTTTATATATCGCTCTGACTTGGTACTATACTAATTTGGTTTACTGTCGCACTTTACGCCGTTGTATATTCTTAATATCGACTTAACCTATAACCTAATTAATCTTTGGATTATACTCCTATAACTAAGGCATTCCTAGTATTGCCTCGTCCTGTCCTAATGGTAGGATATTAAAAGACATTCTAACTGGTCTCCCTTTAATAGTTATCTGAATAGGTCCTGTTTTAAGATTAATAATACCTCCTTTGTAGGCTATCTAGTCTCCTAAAATCGTTATAAGTAGATATAGGTGTTCTTTCTGTTTGTATAGTAACCCTATTCTTTCTACTACCTTTGGTAATATGTGGTTCCTAGTTACTCTACTATCTACTAATACTTTGAACTGCTAATCTTGCTATTTAACTTATAAATTTAGGTATTGTCCTTAAATTCCTTTAAGGGTTTAAGGCTCTAATACTGGTTCCCTCTAGTCCTATATATCTCCCCTTTTCCTAACTATTGGCTGCTAGATCCTGCCTATACTTAGTCCAACTTTAGCCAATACTTAGTTTGTTTCTTTTCCTCTATATACTATAGATAAGTGTTCTCTGGGCACTCCCACTACTATTATCTATCTAGGCATTTTTCCGTAAGGAATCTTTTTGGTTAAAGTATTAAGTCTCCTTGACCTTGTACTTCTACTGGGTGCCAACTATATATATACTTAGTATTCCTAAACCGCTTTTCCTCTGGTGCCTAATATATCCTTACTAGGTACTTTTGGTTCTTATCTTTAGGTACTCTATATATGTTATATATATTATCCACACAAGCTATCTACGATAGTGTATAATACGCTATATGTTTTGGGTTAACTCTTAGTTTATTTTTGTTTTTAAGTTTAAACCTATACCTAGTTAACCTAACCACTGGTATCTCTGCTGTGGGTACTAAGATTTATTGCTTACTTCTCTAGTCTCTAGATCCTTTTTTTTAGGTTTTTTAATATTATAATTAATACTCCTTTAATATAACTTATGCGTTTTTCCATAATGGGTTAGTCTTAGACAACTTTTTTATCTAGCTATATATAAAAGTCTTCCTATTTATTGTTGTGTTGTTGCCTATACCACTTTCCGTATAGCTGGTTTAGTGTGTATGGTCTATCTATTAGAAAGTACCTTGTTATCGCTATATTATAACATTCTTTGGTATGTCTTTTTTTAAACCTAGTTAGAATATCTAGATCCTCTTTTTATTTTAGTTTGTCTAACTACTTTGCCCTAGGTGTCCCTACACTTGGCCTATTAGTAACTCTTTATATGGGTACTCTGTCTCTTATATAACCTGGTATAGCTAACCTCTTATTTAGCTTTTGCTCTTACTATATAATAATTCTTGTCCTAAACTTATTTATAGTTTCTTATTTTCTGTGTCTTATAGCTAGATCTTTATAGTTGTCTTGCTTTTTAATCCTGGTATTAACTTTTTAATCTTTAGGCTAAATACTGCGTTTACCTAGGATTGCTAACGTTCTTATTTATTCCCTAAACTTGTAGTTCTTGAACTTGCGTCCTATACTTATTCATTTGTTATTAAACTAAGTTACTGCCCTTTCCTATCGGTTTTCGTCCTTTATAGGTCCTTAGGTGTGTCTTATCTTACTTTAAGAATCTTAAGCTTCTTATATCTCTTCTTAAGAATCTTGAGCCTATGGCCTTTTGCCTTTATTAAGTAATAAGCTAGCACTAGTAGTTGTCTGCTTGCTTAGTTTCTTCTAAACGTTACTCCTATTGTCTTGTAAAGCGATGGAAATTGTATCTAACGGTATTATAATATCCGTTACTGAACCTCGTTTGGTGATGGTCTTAGCCTCTACTTCTATTGCGTTATTAAGGTTTGAGTGCTCCTAGTTAGCCTCCTTTTCGTCCTTGTTATTGGTAATTAATAAGTTCTCTAACTCTATTGTTATTACTGCTAATCTTTGCCTGTATATTGCTGTAATATCTTGATCTAGCTTATAGAGTTGATTTTGTTCTTTATCTAACTCTCTGGTTTCTTTAAGTCCTCTTAATTCTAGCTTTTATAGCTAATAGCTTGCGCCATATTTAGCGTCCTCATAAATTCGGTATGCGTTGTTATAATAATACGTAAAACTATTAATTAAACATTCTTTTGTTCCTTATAGTGCACCGTCGTCCCTCTATACGTATGTGCCGTCTGCTGGTCTGGTTCCCTTTACTGTATAGTTACTCTAACTACCTCTATAGTCTCTGGCAAAATAACCCTATTTTCTATAATTTATATAAGCTCCGTCTTTAAACCATTTTTCTTGCTATAGAGTCTGCCTAAATGTCTTCTACTGCTAAGATCCCTGGTTTGGCCTCTGCTCTTAGGTCCTTTGATTACTTAATCCTTAACCTCTAGGTTTCTATAGTTTCTTTTCCTATCTTTAGGTTTCTTTGGTACTGCTTAGGTCTATTAGCTCTACGCCATTCTATAGTTTTTAACTCTATGTCTGTTATTGCATACTCTACGCCTTATATAACTGTGGAACTCTATCTTGCCCTCTTTTAGCTTGTTCCCTTTAGTAGATCCTATTATTAATCTTTATTAACTAATCTATTAACTCTCTTAGAGTATCCGCATCTTCTATTAGGATAATTACGTCCTAGACTTTAGCCTTAAGTCCCTATTTGTACTATACTATAAGCGCCCTATTATTCCACTTAACCTATATGGCTAGTGTTTAAAACTATGTTGTATACTTAATTACTAAAGTACGTTGTACTAAGTTCTAAAGCTTTTGTTCTGCTGTGGTTGTGGCTTCTAGGTCTTTAAATATTTATATTAGTTGCTCTGCGAACCTGTTTTAACTAGTAAATATATACCATACATCCTAGTTAGTAGTTGTTATGCTATTGGTCTATATTTCCATAAGATACGGCTTAAACCATTTAAGTGCCCTCCCTGTTAGGAACAATTCTACATAGGCTACTTGGTCTAATAATGTTACTAACTTCGCTCCTTCCTGTACTACCTTAAAGTGCATCTGCGTAAGAAATCCCTTGAGCTTTAACTTCTCTCCTAAGAATTGTTTAATTAAAGGTAGCTTAATCTTTACTGCTCTAATTCTATTAATGCGTTCTTTAAGTATCCTATTATTGTCTTATAAGTGATTAACTATTTCTTGTAACTAACCTTGCGTAACCACTTAAGAATCCCTATTGTCTATATTGGTATCACCTGGCCCTAAGGTTGTGGCTGCCGTTAACGCTGTTGTGACTAGTGCTACTCTTAGTGGTATGTTGTTCGATCTTGTTCAAATACTATAACCTTAGTAGTGAATGTATAACGGAACCTTGTAGCTTAGACTATAGTGGGTTCTATTATTAGGCTAGGTATATAGGTAAGAACAAAATAACAATATAATAATAACTGGTGGAGTGGTTGCCTAATAGATTAACTCTAATTGTATTCTAAGATTCACTATAAGGAGAAAACTATCTACGGTAGGGACTGAGGTCCTTTAAATACACAACCATACGCCTAAGAAATCCTCTCTTGTACGTAAGGTACGTATTGTCTATGTTAAACGTAACGTCCCTTTTATTTAACGCAGTTAACGCGTTTAACACCACATGACCTTAGTTACCATTCCTCGTCATATGGTTCCACTAGATCTATCCTGGACCGTGCCTGTATTAACCAACTAGCTTCCGCCGACTCTTCTCCAAGTAGTCGTAACATCGTACTTAAAGCGTCCGTAACACTTAGCAGACCCCTTTATCTCTAAAGAAGATATAATTAATTACCTATTTTCTATTTATAAGGACCCCTTTAAGATATAGAACGTCCGCCTTAATTAGAAAAGCTTAAATATATAACAGCTTGTATAAATGCCCCTAAACCAAAGCTTGTAGATTGCTATCTAATAAAGATACTAAGCTAAGGAGAAGAAAAGAAGGGGGTCGCAAGGACCATAGTAAATATATATAAAGGGGCAGCTGCTAAGGCGCTAGCGGTAAGCGAGCCAATTGTAGGTTGGCAGAATATGGCAGCAGTATAGCAGAATTTGGCAGGTAACGCGCTCTAGCACCGTCACATTACCCCCCCCTCCTAAAAAAGCCTGCCCTTAGGCGTTGTCTAAGCTCCCTATTATTGTTTAAATTGTTGTAATTATCTAACCCTTCTTCCTAGCATTTAATCCAGTTATCTAATTTACGTGGTGGTCTAGGGAGGTTAGGGTGGGCTAGGTGGAAGTCCTGTAGCTTATAGGGGGAGTACTTAAAATTAGATATGGGGTACCACTTTAAGTCGTCATTATGGCCTACCCAGCTTGTATAGTATTTTAAGATATTACGGACCTTTTTTACTGCTAGGATTTCTTTAACTTCCTATTCTTCGTCCTTAGCAATCTGGATTAGTAGTGGGGGGTTGTTATACTATCCAGGTAGTAGATTATCCATAGCCTTTTATAGCCGGTCTAGAGAGAAGACGGGGTGGATCCTTATTAACTCTGGTAGCTTAACCTTAAAAGAGTGTCCTACCTTTTAAAGAGTCTTATATGGGCTAGCCATTTGGTGGTTTAACTTGTGGCTCGGCCTCTAGGTTTTCTAGTTCTTTGTTAACACCTATACCTTATCTCCTACTTGGAAGTCTTCCTTGCAATAATATTGGTTTATATTGGACTCCTTTTTTTCTTGCGCCTTTCTTATAATTGTTTGAGCAGTCTCCTAGGCTCTATGTATTCTCTTAGTAAATGCCTGGGCCTCTTTATAGCTAAGGCGTTCGCGGGCTGTAGTGGGTTCCATAGGCCTATCCCAATTAAAGGACGTTCGTGGTGCATACCCGTAGAGCAGTTTGAATGGGGACATCCCTATACTATTATGGGGGAGTGTAAGCTGCGCGTAGTCCATTATAGGTAGTAATTCCGACTAGTTGTCCTGATAGTAGTCTATAAAGGGCCGTAGTCGCTAGTTGAGGTACTGGTTTATAATCTCGGTTTAGCCGTTAGTTTAAGGGTGGAATGTAGTAGAGAGCTTAATCTTAATTCTGAGGATATAGTAGAGTTTATTCTAGAAATCCAATATAAACTAGGGGCCACGGTTAGAGATAATTAATTTAGGGGCGCCGTAGAATTAATAGATGTTGTTGATGTAGAGGCGGGCTATATCCTTCGCAGTCGTGGTCTTAAAACAAGGGAGGGAGACGGATTGCTTATATAGTCAGTTAACCACTATAAAGGCTGCATCGTGGCCGTAGGCGTCCTTCGGAAATGACTTAAAGTCTATAGTAATATATTGCTAAGGGTGTTCTGGAACTAGCAGCGGTTGTAGCCACCTAGGAGTTTAATCCCTAGGGGCATTTACGCGTCTATAGGCGTAGCAGTTTCTAACAAATTGATCTATATTAGATAGAAGTCCTCGCCAGTAGTAATGGGGTGCTAGTAGTTGGTGGGTCTTGTTACAACTAGGGTATACTGTAGAGACTTAACAGTAGGCTTTACGGATTAACTTTGTTTATAGGTTGTTAACATCTGGAACTATAAGCCGTTCTTAGTATAGAAGCAGTCCTTCTTCTATTTACAAATTAGGGTCCTTCTTCACGGCTTAGTTGTGGAGGGCCTTTAGGGAGTTAGCCGTGCGGTTTATAGTTAGGATACGGTTGACTAGCCCTATTAGTTTGTCCAAAACTGCTCCCTTTAAGGGTGCTAGCTTATTCCGTTTGGAGTCTAGTTCTTTAAGAATTTGCGGGTTAAGCTATTTGGGATGGAGGAGGGCGCGCGTCTAGTATTAGGTTTTTAGCTTATTCTAGGGTCCTACATCTTATTCCCTTTAGGTTAGTGCATTAGCTTTAGTGTTTTGCTTGCTAGAATAATATATAATTATAAAGAAGAATTCGGAGAGTATTTTAGCCTAGTAGGCTTGTCGTCTAGTAAGCTGCTTTGTAGTTATAAAGTACTCTAGGGCTTTATAATCCGTATATATCTTAATCCGGGAGTTTATACCTTTAAGCTCTGCGCGCTATTAGGACAACAATTGGATAATAGCTAGCATTTCTTTATTATATACCTTATAGTTATACTTAGCTAGGTCTATTGTTTTTGAGAAAAAGGTAATAGGGTACCATTTACCATCTGGATATAACTGTAATAGGATTCCTGCTATAACTCTATTGGAAGCATCTGTCTCTAATATTAATTTAAGGTCTGGGTCATAGTGACAAAGGATTAGAGAAGAGATAAGCCGATTTTTTAACTCTCTAAAGGCTTCCATATAGTCGTTATTAAAGATAAAAGGCGTGTCTTTCTAGGTAAGTTGTATAAGAGGCGTTGCTACTACTCCGTAGTTATGGATAAATTAGTAGTAGAAATTATAAAAACTTAGGAAGGACTGGATACCCTTTATAGTACAAGGGGGCTACTAGTTGTGGATTGCGTTAACTTTCTTAGGGTTAACTTTAATCCTATCTATACTCACTATAAACCCAAGGTACTTTGTGCGTTTTACCCCAAATTTATATTTCTTGATATTAACTTGCAAGCCTACGTTCTGTAATCTCTCTAGGACCTTCTTAATATAAACTTAGTGCTTAAGTTTGTTGTCTAAGTATATAAGGATATTGTCTAGGTATGCCGTGCAGAATTTGTTAAGGTAATTAAAAAGAATGTTATTTATATACCTTTGGTACGTAGCCGGTCCGTTTATTAGTCTAAAAGGAAGAACTTTGCATTTATAGGACCTATAACGGGTACAGAATGTTATTAAATCTTTAGATGCAGGGTCTATCCTAATTTGGTAGAAAGCTTAGTAAATATCAAATTTAGTAAAGATCTTTACCCGGTTTAGATATATAAGGGTTTCGTTAATTAAAGGAATAGGATACTAATTCTTTTAAGTAATAGCATTTAGCTTCTAATAGTTGATACAAAAACGAAGGCCTCTATTAGGCTTTTTTATAAATAGGATAGGGGAAGTAAAAGGGGCTTAACTTGGCTTGATAAACCCTTTATTAAGGTTATTAATTAAGTACTGCTTTATTACTTTTAGCTTGTCTATTAATTATTAGTAGAGGGGGCTATAGCCTAGTAAGTTATTGGCTTCTAATTGAATCTTGTAATTATATGTCTGGTAAGGGGGTAACTTATCTAAAGCCGCCCTTGAAAATGCGTCCTTATATTTAGCATAGATAGTAGGAAGGAGACGTTTAATTAGTTTCTTGTTAGTTTCCTTAATTAGCTTTTCTTCCCTCTTATTAATGATCTAGTTAATCTTATATAGGCTTATTATAAAGACCTTATTATCCTTCCGGTACATATTAAAGTGGAATACTATAGCGCTAATTGCGGCAATGTCTACTATAGGGGGGTTATATGACACTGGGGGTATATGTGACCTTAGGGCCCTCTGGGGTATTGGCGTTATTATTACTCCTTTTAACTCCTATTGCATTTTTTAAAGGTTATCCCTTATATCTTATTGGTACGTTCTTTTCCATACTGGTTGGATCTGCGCGATTTGGACGTTATCTATGCCACTATCTGTCCCGCTTCTGTAGGTAGAGTCCTCCTTAAATATAGCGCTTCGGGAGAGTATCTTTATTAGTATGGAGTTCTTTCTAGCTTTGTAATAGGCGTTTTTTTGGGCAAAGGCTAGGTCACGGGCCTAGACATCCTACTAGTATATAGGGTTAGACTTTGCGGCTAGTGTCTTGTAGTTAGTTCGGATTTCTCTAATAAAGAAGGGTAATTTTGGCCTATCCTCCGGCTAGACAAACTGTCTTTGTTATACATTCAGCTAAATATTAAAGTAGGACATCTATTTTTGGCTAAGGATTATATTATAGGACCCTAGGTTTAAGATATAGAAGGGGATACTATATTAATATTATCCATTAAGGGAGATATATAACTTTAGGACATAGGTAACCGGCTTACTGGCTTGGCCATTATAGCCTTTTACCTAAATAGGCTTCTCTAGTAGGGTGGCTTTTATATTTAGAAACTTGGCAACGTTAATTATATAGGTAGTATTTATAAAGGCAAAGCCATTTGCTCTAGTGTTAATAAGGGTAGTTAAGTTAACTCTATATCTATTTTAAGATACTGTATATGGAACTATAAAGTGTTTTCCACCTATTAACTAACTTAGATTAATCTCTTTAAGATTAATAGGATACCCTAGGGGGGAGTCTTTCCCTAGGGTTTTTCTTTTTCTAACTTATTGGACGTTTCTCCTTTCTTTATCTCCTTGATATCCTTTAGTTCTAGGTAAGACAAGGCAAAGTAACCCTCCTTATCGCAGTTATAGCAAGTAGCTGTGGCAGGGTTAATTAGGGTATTGCGACGAGTACTAGTTAAGGTTATAGTATATAGCTAGTTAGGCGAGGCTCGCCAGTGCGTAGTTGTAACCGCTTTTGGTATAGTAGTGGTTGTGGCTGGTCTTCCTACTCCAGCTCCCGTAGGGGTGGTGGGTGAGCTTTAATTACTATAGGGTCACTTCTGCTAATTTAGGTGGGTGTTAATCCGCTTTAGCTCTAGGTCCAATAATAGGCAATAAGCTGCGAGTCTTTTATAGGTTAGTAGGTTATCTAGAGTTATAGTAATCTTCTCTTATAGCCTAATTATTAGTTTATTATAAAGGTCTAATTAGTAGTTTTTAAGAGGGACCTAGCCTTCTTCTATAAGGTGTAAGAATTAAGTCTGGAATTCGGTAAAGGGTTGGTTTAGCTTTATTATTAGGCGGTTATAGTTATATTAAGTGTCCTGTACTTTGTTTGGGTTGACATAGATAGCTACTAGGTGCTACAGCATCTTATTAACAGATATAAATTGGACAGGAGAGTTATCTTTAAACTTGGCTTAAAAGTGACGTTGGGCGTCCCCTATAGTTTGGCTAAAAAGGTAGAGCATTTTGGCCTCTTTAGAGGGGAAATAGTTATAGTTAATTTGGAGTTTTCCTTATACTTAAATCCTCCAGTTCTTAAAGGTAGGGTCTATCCCATTAGATAGTAGTTAAGGGTTAGAAAGCTTAACGGATTTTAATTACTTTATTATTATGTCTATACTTCCTAGTATATTGTATTTAGTTAAGCGAATGGGTTAACTAAGGCTTTATAAAGGGGAGGCTGGGCTGCTTTATAAGGTAGTAAGGCTTTCTAGGATCTCCTTTAGAGTCTCTTATATGCTTTAGGCTTAAAGATAATTAACCTTCTAATTAGCCGCGAGGGCGTGAATCTGTTTGCGTACATCTATAACATTGTTATTATCTTTAATTTTTAATCCTAATTGGATCTCGTGTTCCTCTTAGGTAGAGGCAGGTCTTTTAAATAAGCTTACTTTAGGTGCCATTATTAGCCTCCTAGGGTTTATTGGTCTCGTGCGCTTTGGTTTTAATTTTGGGGGTATAGGTCTAGTCCTGCCTAGCTTATAAAGTGGGATATTATTAAGGCCTTCCTAGGTAGTATAAAGTTGTTCTAGTATCTAAGTATAGCGTGTTAATACGTTGTTATAGACGAAGTTTCTTTTAAGATATGGGGATATTATTAAGGCCTTCCTAGGCAGTGTATGGAGAGCTTAGTATAATATAACGGCTTGTATAAATGCCCCTAAACTAAAGCTTGTGGATTACTATCTAATAAAGATACTAAGCTAAGGAGAAGAAAAGAAGGGGGTTATAAGGACTATAGTAAACATATATAAAGGGGCAGCCGCCAAGGCGCTAGCGGTAAGCGAGCCAATTGTAGGTTGGCAGAATATGGCAGCAGCATAGTAGAATTTGGCAGGTAACGCGCTCTAGCACTGTCATAAAATATAAAAATAACAATGACCTTTTCGGCCTTTTCGATCTATTTTTAGACCTAGCTGGCTAAGCCTAAATCCTCTAGAAAGATCTACTACTAGACCTATTTAATAAGCTTACCTTAGACCTATAGTAAGCTATACTACTAGTCTTTACTACTATATAGATGCTAAAGGAACTAACGGACTAGTACTTAGCTATTAATTAAGGCCTCTATTAAATTAAGGTATATATTAAGTGGTATAAAGCTAGGAACCCTTTAAACTAGACTATAAGCAATATAAGAATAGCTTATAGTGCCCTAGTATAGGCCGTAACTCTTATAGCACTAACTATTTAGCCCGCTATTAATTTAGCAGCTAATTACGCAGCTAGTTCTACTATGGGCCTAGTATAGACTTAGCTTATATATAGCAACCCCTATAGATAAGCCCTTGGTAATTAAGGAGCTTACTTTTTATATAGCTAAAAAGACTACTTTATAAAAAACTGCCTAATAGCGGTAAAGACAAATAAGGTCCTATTAATTTAGAAGAACAGTATAGAGTTATAAAAAGAAAAATCCTAAAAAAAAGACTTCTCTTTAGGGTTTAAAGAGTGTAGCTAGAATATATTGCATTGCAATAGGAGGCAAATTGCCGCCACGTGTGGCAAGTTGCCGTTACGTGAGGCAAGTTGCCGTCACGTGTTACCGCGGCACTAGCGTGGTAAGGAACCTTAAGTTCCTTACCCTTCTTCGTATTAAAAAGACAACATCCATCTACAACACCGCATAGTACATATTATTGTGATATATGTATTCTGCACGTTGTTAAAGCATACCAACAAAGAGATTAATATATTATATATTAATCTAGGTTAGCTAGTTAGTAGAAGAAGCTATACTATTTTTTATACTTTATTCCGTAATAAATATTAAGTTTTAACCTCTACTTTAGCTAGCTCTAGAGTAAATACCTTTACCTTAATAAATATCTAATACGTTATAAAGCTAGCTAACCTTTTAAATACGCCTCTTAAATAACTACCTAAACTAATTTTTATTTATAGGTATAACAGATAAATAGGGCCACCTATTATAACTATCTTATAGATCTATATCCGTGTTAACAGATAACTATAATATAATATCCCCTTCCTTATTATAGACCTTAGAAGCTATAATATAATCTTAAAAAGAAAATAGCTAGCCTATTTAGGCTTATAGCTTAATATATAGAATAGACAGCTTATTTAGCCTAAAACTATACCCCTAATACCTTCCTTTATAAAAGAAATTAGCATTATAATAGAAAACCTTACATAGCTATAGATAAATACTATTTACTAAACTAATATTATATAAAGGGACCGGGTTTTTAAAAAAGACGTATAGCGTAACCTATAACGGATCTATATACTACGCCGCCCCTAGATTACCTATATTATATCACCTATATTAAATATTAAAGAAATTAGTAATAAGCTAGCTAAGCTCCCTATAGGGAACCTAGGCCCTATATAGCTATAAAAAATAGTAAGAAATATTAGATGTTATACTAAATTAATAGACTAGAGGAATAGCTTATAGAAAATAAAATAGGAGCTAAGAAAGATTATAAACCCTAAACTGTAAAATATGGCCTAATAAATGTCTATAAAGAAACCTATAAACTCCCCACTAGTTAATATCTACTATATTAACGCCGTAGGATTTTACTAGGACTTAGTTTAACCTAATACTATTACCTTTACCACTAGCTTATATAAAATTAATTAAATAATTAAGGAAAAGAAAAATAGGCTTAGTAAATAAAAAGGCAAGCTTATAAATAAGAAGCTAGTAGAATAGAAACTACCCTATTAACACTAGAAATTTAAAAATATATTCTCTAAGACAGCGTTTAATATACTTCCGCCTTACTAACTATATAGCTATAAAATTAAAATTAAGCTAGATAAGGAAGACATACTTAGCTATAGCCTCCTTTATTAGCAGTCTACTGCTAAATCATAGGCTATCAATTTTCAATTAATCCACATGAGATGGGGTTCTTGAGTTGGAACTGTTGGACGTATGAAATGTCTGTTACGGCTGTATTGTCCTTAGCATGATCCGGCTCGCGGTGACGTATATTGCAAGACCGGAATTTATCATTTCCGGGCGTTCTAAATTAACCTGGAATCCAGAATGGTTTTAGCGCAAGAAATCTCCCGGTTTGGTCTTGTCATCAGCATTAGATGACTTCATAGAAGAGTTGGAAGCTGCTTCGAATGGTGATACTCTTAAATGTTTTTGATTCTTTGGGGTCAGGTCTCACTAAGGTGGCCTAACAAAACAATGCAATTAAAAGTACAAATAATAGTACAAGCACCCCTTTATCTACGATTATTTTGATAAGTGATGTCAAATATACTCCTGTTCAAGATCATGGATTGGCAAGCCAATGCTACACAAGTATATCTACTGCTCGTTGCGTTGCTCGGCAGTGCCGCACATATACGTGACATTGACCAAAAGACTGCGTCGCCCTGGATTCTATTACATTTATTCAATTAATTAATTAATCCAAGAAGACAAATCCATTCAAGCCGGCCCAAAAACGCGACACCGCGCACCCGCGTTCTTATCGCTCTCATCCCGGCCTACGATATATCACCTCAGCTCGCGTACCGCCATGCCATCAAAACTCTAACATCATGCGAGTCTCCCAGAGACTCTCAAGGAAAAAAAACCTCCTGCTTTCTTTTGATGCTTTCGGGACGCTGTTTACACCGAAAGCTCCAATTAGCACGCAGTATGGCGAGATTGCAAAATTCCATGGATTGGCAGGGTTTACCGATGACGAGTTGAATGCTTCGTTCAAGAAAGGTGAGCTGCTTGTCTTCAGATAACCTGCATTATAGGCGCTTTCCTATCAGTACTAATGATTTCGAGTAGCCTTTAAGAACGAGTCTGAGTTACGTCCGAACTACGGGAAGGTTGCTGGCCTAAACGCACAGATGTGGTGGGCGAATGTAAGCTCTCCCAACTCCAATTCCCCTATATTTCTGCTTCCCTAAAAGATGCATCTGCTTTTACAACCTCGACGGATTTGATGGGACTAGTTCAACTCGGTGTATCAGGCTTGTGCTTTGGCTTTGTTACAGAAAATCACAATTATGAAGAGCAAAGTTTCTATTCCGGAATTTTTTTTAAAAAAAAAGAAACAGATTTATCATTTGACATCAACGCGTTCTAGAAACTAACATATTCAGGTAATCTCCAAAACCTTCGAACCGTTCCTTAAGAACAATGAGTCAGTCCCAAAACCGCTAATATCCGACCTTCTCACCCGATTTTCGACTGACAAAGGCTACCACATCTATCCTGATGTGCTTCCGTTCTTCGAAATGCTAAGAAATAGTAAAAAGAATCCCTCCGGTACCACAGACAAGCAGAACCCCTGGCCCTGGGAGCGCACCGTCGTTGGTGTGGTCACGAACTTGGATGACCGCGCATCTGGAGTTTTAACCGCTTTAGGCCTCAATGTTGGGCCTAGGAAAATTGGAAGTAGTGTAGAACGGAGCACTGAAGCAAATGTCGACGAAGATATCAGCTTCGTAGTGCTAAGCTATGACGTGGGATACGAAAAGCCAGATCGGCAAATGTTTGATGCGGCAAAGCAACTCCTGAAGGAGACCTTGGCCGAGGATTCTGGAAGTACTGAACTGCAGCCTGTAGACCAATTTGAGATTCTCCATATTGGTGATGAGATGGAAAAAGACTATTTTGGAGCAAAGAATGCGGGTTGGAACGCGCTCATAATTGATAGGACTGGGTGCTTTGAAGATTCTTTTTCGGCGAACGAACCAATAACCTCTGTTGAGGTGCGCTTGGGCAAGGACGGTGCTGTTGACTCAACAAGGAAAGTACAGGTCATTAAGGACTTGCAAGGACTAAGTGCATGGACTCCCGAAAGATAGAATACAAGGCTTTGACGATAATTAGACTGTCCTCCTTAAATCCAAAATCTCTGATAGTTTGACGTCACCCTTCCCTCCCCAGCCGGCAACGCCAGTTTCAACCTCAGGTCGAACGCGTACATACCATGACCACGAACGCCTATCAAGTTCAGCTTTATCAAGAGTAGCAAACCAGGATTGGTAAAGCAACTCCAATGCTCCAAGTAGAAAACTTAAATTGCGTTCTTTTTCAGCGACTTTGGTGGCATTTGATTGCTTTTTCGTGGTATTGGATTGTACATCGTTGGGAGGGAGAGGAGGGGTATCGAATGACTTTAACAGATATGCGCGTGCAGATTGGGCTGTGTATATTGGTAATTGGCCTGACGAAGAACGATGTGATCCAACCGTTAGTGGACCATTAGACTTCTTCAACGCCTCGAGGTCGAGACCCCAGAGCGCTGGCTGCTCATTACTCGAACTTTGACTCTGTTCATCCAACGTCTCCTGCGTTGCACCGGCTTCACCTTTAGCTTCCCACTCATAACCCCATCTCTTCATGACCCTAATTTCACGTCCCATGATCTTTGCTGTAGGCTGTCCTTCCCCCCACCCTTCGTCTTCAGCACTCCTGCCGGACTCGAGGCCCAAGCTCACAGCTTTAGTTCTACTATTGGCGCTGACTACAGCCTGTGCAAGGCTCAATCTACTTGATAGCGGCTGTTCGGACATGGTGTACTTTAGTAAAGTAACTGCGAATGCTAGTACTAGCGGCGCTCTATTCGTAAAAAGAACCGTTTTGGAAAGCTCTTCTTCGTTCATAAAGGGCTCTGGCAAGGCGAGAGATTCCTCTAGGGCTGCTGGAGTCAATGGCTCTCCATAAGATGCTTTTGACTTCTTTGATGGAGTAGTGGACGGTGTTTCGCCTGCTGCTCTCTTTTTCGTGGCCCTCTTTGCCGCATTGAAAACATGCTTGGATATTTTCTCGTCCCCGAATATAGTTTTGACCTTCTCAACACTGGACTTGGATATTTCCGTAGGACTGAGTAATTCAGAAATCAAGTATGATCCAAGATATCACGAGCTACTTACGTGCCAAGACCTGCCTTCTGGAGGTCTTTTATCTTACCCATTGCCGTAGCCAGATTGATTTTGGCATCCTGTGATAGAAAGCGCAATAGCACTTGAATATCTCCAGCACTTGACATGTTGTTTGAGTTTTGATCTGCTACAGAATCCGTTCGCCACGAGAGGTTGAAGGCAACATAGGTGGCCCAAGCTTCTGTAGGGCTGAAGGCTGGAATAGAACCTGCCAGCCCTCTCTTAAACAACTCGACACCAACGACGCCGAGGCACCATGTCCGAGTCATCCAAAATCAGGGAGTTCCCCGAAATATCCAACAAGCTCACCGCGCCGACGAAGAAGTCCCTTTTCGAGCGCCAGAAAGCCGAAGCCGAAGCAAAACGCCTCCGCGAAGAAGCAGAAACTGCTGCGGTCCTCGAGGATTTCGTCAAGTCATTCGAAGGAGACGATGACGATACGCCAGCCTCTAAATTAGGCAGTAGGCCAGGTGATGGTGGCTTTGTACCAAGAGGGGGACTGGGAGGCGTCAGTGGCCCGCCGAAAAGACACTTTGCAGGCCCATTGCGAAACAGTGGACCGGGCAGTCTAGGACCAGCTCCATCGCTGTCACGGAAAAGGGCTTTTGATGGGTCACATCTACAATCGAGAGATAAAGAGCAGGGGCTTTTCGCATATGAAGAGTCCTCATCAAGGCGAATTGATGCCGCGACCGAATTTCAAGCGTCAGATGAGGAAGACGAAATGGGAGCCTCAACCAAGGCTGCGGAACAAGAAGCGCGCAAACCGACCCTGCACCTCTCATCATTGCCACCAGGGACATCAGTAGCCGTCATAAGGAGCCTTATACCCTCGAACCTGAATGTGGAAAGCGTCAAAGTCCTCCCACCAGCCGCTCCAAGTTCAACCGAACGCAAGTCTATGTCAGCCATAGTTATTCTGGCGAAAGGGACGCCAGCGAGTGATATAGACTCTACGGTTAATTCGCTACAGAAAAAATATCTTGGCTGGGGATTTTATCTGTCATTGTCTCGCTTCTTATCCTCTTCAGCTTTGGGGCCGATGACACAGGTCTCAGGCTTGCGAGACCCAGGAGTGTCATCCCTGCCATTCGGAGCACGACCCGCATACTCTGGGCCAGGTCAGTCATTAAGCCGTGCTCCTCCTCCGGGCACACATCGGGGTGGCTTTGCGCCGCCAACATCTTATAATGCTGGAGGTCTGGGCCAGTATGGACGAGGCCCAGCGCCTACGCAAGTTCCCGTCACACCGCCATCTGACCTGAAGCAGCTCAAGCTTATACATAAGACGACTGAGTCTCTTATTAAGCACGGCCCGGAATTTGAAGCTCTCCTAATGAGCCGCCCAGAGGTACAAAAAGACGAAAAGTGGGCTTGGATCTGGGACTCGCGAAGTGTAGGAGGTATCTGGTATAGGTGGCGAATCTGGGAGATCCTCAGCGGAATGCACCGCGACAAGGATTCTCGAAAACGCCTTACCGAGCCGCAGCTGGTTTTTGATGCAAGTGCTCCTTGGGCAATGCCCGAGGAAGGTCTTCAATTCGAGTTCACGACGAAGCTCACCGAGTTTGTATCTGACTCTGAGTACAATTCTTCGGACGATGAGGACTCAGACAATGAAGGCCGACGCCATCATTACCATAGCGGCGCTCCACCGGAAGTTGGCATTTCTGAACAGACTCAAAAAGCCTATCTAAACCCCTTAGAGAAAGCCAGACTTACATGGCTTCTTGCTACCCTTCCCACCACCACAGCCAGACTGCGCAAAGGCGACGTCGCTCGTGTCACAGCCTTTGCAATTACCCACGCTGGCCATGGCATTGATGAAGTAGTCGAAATGCTAATATCTAATATCGAGAAACCTTTCGCTTGGAGCAGCGCCAATCCTGACAGGAAGAAAGACGAACAAGACCGCGAGAAAAGAGAACAAGATGACAAACAGGAGAAGGAAGACCCCTCTTCCTCTAAACTGATCGCGCTCTACCTCATCTCCGACATCCTCTCCGCCTCATCAACCAGCGGCGTCCGCCACGCCTGGCGTTACCGCCAGCTTTTCGAAAACGTGCTCAAGCAGCGAAAAGTCTTCGAAAGCCTTGGCAGACTCGACAAAGACATGGAATGGGGTCGCCTCAAGGCCGAGAAGTGGAAACGCAGCGTGAGCAACGTTTTGACGCTTTGGGAAGGCTGGTGTGTCTTCGGGCAGGACTCGCAGGCGCACTTCATGGACGTGTTTGCCAGCCCGCCGCTCACGCAGGCCGAGAAAGATGTAGCGGCCAAGGCGGCGGCGGAGGAAGCGGCGGCGAAGAAAAAGGCGTCTAGTGCGTCGAAGGTGAAGTGGAAGAAAATCGACGTCAAGCAACAGCAATCCGTGCGTCCTAGTAACCCCGGCGGTGCCCCGTCGGCTGATGTTGATGGTGAACCCATGGATGAGGATATCGATGGAGAGCCTATGGCAGACATTGACGGAGAGCCGATGGCAGATATTGACGGAGAGCCGATGGTGGATATAGATGGTGAGCCTATGGCTGATACAGATGGAGAACCTATGGACGAAGACGTCGATAGAATACCGATGGAGGAGTCGGAGGCCGAGATGAAGGAGAGTAAACTAGCAGATTCTACAGTGTCCACATCCAGTGCCCCAGCCCCATCCAAGGAGGAGAGAGCTGCAGCTAGAGCTCGGCGACAGAGACCGAAGGCAGAAGACATGTTTGCTGATTCTGATGATGATTAGTTAACTACAATAGCCTTGCGCATGTACTCTATTAGAAACAGAAATCCTGTAGTGAGATCAAATATTCAATCAATACTAAGAGCTAAACCACAAGCGTAAATAACTAATCCATGACTCCTGAGTTGAACACAATGGCCACTATCACGAAAATCCATCTACAGCTCCACTATGCATCAAAATTGCTGCAGAACACTCCATTGCTCCATATCCCTTACGCCGCTAAGACGTCCACTCCCATTTTGGTGCACTGGCTGTGCCCTCATACTAAAGAAAACCATACACAGTTCTTTTCTATTAGATTCTAAAGCATTTTATATATTCAAACAAATCCCGCATAGTGTAGCGGGAACTTAACGAATGAGTCCTTGTGCGAACACCTTTATCAACAGCGTATGGGATACACCAGAGGATATATAGGGGGGCCTCCCCGTTTAGCTGTCTACCAAACGCATTAGAGAAGGAGGCACGCGAGCATATGTTCCTATCATAGCGGCTGCTTAGTGTATTAGAAATGTTGAACTGTTGTGCCAGATAGCTACAATCTTCATTGATCGAGTTCCATTAGGTCCGCAGGCTGTGTCAGAAATGCAGGAAGTAGTTCTTTAGAGGCCGAAGGATCTCCAAGCGTATAAACAGAGCTTGGCCACTCAACCGTTAGACATATAAGCGGGTTGTAGACCTTAATATAAAAACGTACCGACGTATTAACGCAGTCGCATCCTCATCAGCGTGCATGTGACGGATATGTTGCTTGAAGTGATCTCGCCGCACCCATATTGTTCCTCCCATCCTACAATTCTCGGATGCACATTGGTAACTTCAGGACGTGGCAGCAATTCTGTGGACCAATCTCTTACGTCTATTAAGGTCATGAATTGTTCCGAAACCGCGGTGTTCTCTTCGACAACCCCTGCTCGAGGAGCATGAGCTGCATCTGATAATTTTGTAAAGGGTGATTGCCTTGCGTTTGTCCAGGAGCTCCGCCACCAGACATACGATTGGCGTTACCGGCGAATGCGTTGCTGGAACTGTCCAAGCCCGGTCGCCCCATGGGAGACTTATAGGGTTTTTGGTCTATCAATATATGCTCCCTATTGAAGTCATTAGGAAGTTCACTTAAAAGGAAGGTACACAAACTTGTAGTCACTTAGAGGCCGTAGAATATCACTGCCAATTGAACACTGAGGACTAATTGCAGGAAAAATGTTTTCTTTGCGCATGCCTTGGTCCATACTATTGGCAACGAAGTTTTCCGGGACCCCAGTCAAAGAATGAGGTGGGTGAATAGAGCCGGATTGCCGTTCGTTAGTTGAGTTTGGGGGAAGATTGAGTAAGCCTTGTGCGGCATTATTTACAAGAAAAACCGGCTCTGCGGCGTTATCAGCATTTGATATTTGGCCTTTGACGATAGAGAACCCAGACTTTCAGAGGGCTTTAGTTCAAGATTTTGGCTACCGCCCCCCGCCGCCGTGGCGCTATTCAGCCACGCCGTGACCATGTCCACCCCGGTGATGTTCCAGTTGTCGAATCCCAGCGCGAGCTGCAACTGGTCGCGCAGCCACGCGTCCTGGCTCTCGCGGATGAGGGCGTCGATGCTGCCGGAGAGAGTGGGAGTCGTGCGTCGACGTCGCGCTGCTTTTTTTGACCGTCCGCTGCTGCGTTGTCGAGCCGCGGGCGACGTCGGGGCTTGCGTCGCGCCGGGCGCGTGGCGCTGCGCGCGCGGGTAGGCCAGGTCGGCGGCCGTGCTCGGGGGCAGGCAGCGGGAATTACTTGTTCCGCTTTACTAATTAGACAAGAGTTCTTTGCAAGTGGTACAAAAGCAGTGAGGAGAACCCAAAAGTTGGGACACTAGATCTTTGGCACACGTGCGCTCGTTCGGGTTATTTCTGAGCATTCCCGAGGCGATCATACTTATTAGATTAAAAGGATTTGAAGCCAGGCAAATGAGAATGTCTTCAATGTACTGGTAGTAGCAACCATCGAAAATGTGATTAGGTATAATAGCAAGTCCTAATGTTGAGATAATTTCCAGGAAAACGCACCCAAGAGAGAATACGTCGGACTTGGAATTTCGACTGCCCCAATCCACCACCTCTGGTGCGCAGTATCTTCGTGTAAAAGCTTGAGGGTTACCTGTCGTAGTGCTACGCCCCATTTGGCTAAAGTCGAGAGAGATTCCAAAGTCGGTGAATATGACTGAGCCTTGGTGGATAAGAATATTCTGCGGTTTTATATCTTTGTGCCGGATAGTTTGCCGATGTATGAATGCTAGACCATTCGCTAGACAGCCGAAAGCTGAATAGAGTATATCTCTCTTCTTGGGATCGTCAACGCCTGCGTCTTTCGAATCTCTAAAGTCTTCTAGGAAGCTTGCTAAGTCTCCGCCATCAGCTACAGGGTCAAGAATGAGCCCTAGCTCTCTCTGAGCAATATATGTAGCAAAGACTCTGATAATGTGGTGATGTGGAGCCAGGCGCCGCATGATCCGGATTTCATTATAGAACTTACGTTTGGTATCTTCAAGGTTTCGCGAGTAGACATTTCGAAAGATTTTACGAGCATAGACAGACCTAGTGTTTATGTCTTCCACCATTTCAACACTTGCACCTGCACCATGGCCAAGATTTCTGACCAATTTGTATGGTAAGCTCTCCTTGTTTGATATATCATGATGATCCCCTTCGTGGATGGAGACCTTCGTAGACTGGAACACCACATAGTCGTCGTCAGGGATGTGGTTTAGATGTGGGGATGCCGGGTTTGTAGAGGTGTCATTATTTTGATTCGCGGACACGTGGTTATCGAACATAGCGGCAAACTGTAAGTCGGTGTTTGCGGTGGTGGTGGGCGAGTCGAGGAGGTCATGTGTAGGAGGGCCGGCTATTGTGGTGAGGAGCGCAGGATGAGATGGCTACGGTAGAGCTGTGCCAGCGGGTTTGGCGCTTGGAGACAACTTGTTCAGGGTGTTTTTAGAAACTGGGATTGCTTCGGTCTTGGTGGTGTTGGCTTATGTGGACTGTTCCAGGTGTTGGCCGCGGAGGTAGCTTTACAGCTAGGGTAATATCGACCTGTGACGACGGCTGTCAGACATCAGTATCAGCCTAATTTTGGTCTGTTACACCACCCTCCAGGGACCCCTGTAAGGGGTCA